>OIWM01000894.1_pt1 | contig 33072 bp, 51 predicted proteins | sample 1587451 | NCBI WGS metagenome assembly OIWM01 (sample SAMEA3888907, study PRJEB22519) | human gut metagenome | biome: human gut; feature: human-associated habitat; material: faeces | place: Denmark | collected 2011
CTTGAACCTTTTCAAGGCTCGCTTAGTCTTGATGTAGTCTCGTCTTCGTATTGTTATACGATCGTGATACACCTTGTACCCGAGTATATCTATATGCGTATCATCCCTGTTTGATTTCAAGCAAATTATTTTCCAGTCTGGTTTTATCTCCAGCCCGATTGATTCATAAAATTTTATCAATTCATTAGCAGCATTGAACATTTTCCGAACGTTAGAGCCAAACAGAAATACATCATCCAGATAAAAAATCCAATGCTTGAACACACGGATTTTCTTGCCTTTTCTTGTGTAGTAATAGCTGTTTTCTATGTGATGGTATACATCAGACAGATACAGCGCACACAGTTCAATACTCAGCCTGCTGCCGATTGGAAGCCCGTTGCTGGAGGTTTCCAACAGAGAGTTGATAAGCCATAGAAGATCATCATTACGTACATGTTTTTGGAGCCACTCAATCATTCTTTCGTGTGTGATACTTGGATAGCATTTTCTGATATCCATCTGCACAACAAACTTGATTTCTTTATCGTTCATCCATCCTTGAACATATCTCATTGCCATCAATGGGCTTCCGTGCTTTCGAACACTTATTTGATAGTAGCCATATCTGCAATACAGTTCCTCTAGTCCGTGTACCGCTATATAGTCATACAGTTGCTGTTTAATGTGCTCGATTGTAAGTATTCTTTGCTTTCCGTTGGATTTATCACGAATCTCTACTGTTCTCGTTGGCTCCAGTACAAGACTTCTGCTGCATATTTCCTTTTGAAGCAAAAGTGCAATACCATGTATGCTCCCACATTCTTTGATTAATGACTGCCAGTCTTTTTTCTCCAGCTGTTTTTGTGACTTGTGTCTTAAACAGTCGTATATAGCTTTTTCAATAAAGCTAATATCTGTAATATCTACATGTTTGCACTTTTTCTCCATGTTAAAATCGATTTTGCTAAATATGATCTTTCACTTTCGTTACTAAACCATTGTTTTTTTATCAGCCAGTTTGTCCACACTGGACAGGCTGCATTTGCTGCAGACTCATGTGACGCGTAGGCACACGAGTGCATGACGGTATGTTTTATTTTTTTGTTACCTATGCTGATATAGGATTTTTTTGCATAATTGCGAGAGGCATAGTTCCCCCAGCCGTTACCGACCCTGTTCCTGCAGTTAACGTAGAAGAGACCTGCATTCGACCTGTTCCTGAGGTTGCCCATATACCGCCATACCCTTTGTATTTCAAGAGTGCAAGGGGATGGTTCCCCTTGCAACCCCTCAAAAACAATACTTAATCGCGAGAGGCACAGCCCCACCAGCCCGCACCGACCCCGAGCCCGCAGTTAACGAAGAAGAGACCTGCAAACGACCAGTACCCGAGGTTGCCCAGACATAAGTGGTTTCTTTTCTCACCTTCATTGACATTTTTACCTCCTACATAAACCATATCTCCTGCTCCCATCGCATTAGATTTGCCGACTGAAGACGGATAAGAAACTCCTGTTGCCATATCACATTCCCAATCACCGCACCAGTAATCAGTACCATCGTTGTATGGGATGTATCCGACATCATCGTACCCTGTCAGCCCTGTATTGTGTTGTGCTCCTTTTCGTGCGTGCATGACATGCCAGTTTCCATCTTTCATCTGCAACGCAGTATTCGCCGACGTGAAATACAACCCGTCCAGGTATTCTCTGCCGTGGAGGCGGAATGTGTGGCAATTGTTGGAATAGCTCATAAATGACCCATCATAATGGTCGATGACTGCATCTGTTTCTCCCGAAAAGCAAGGCATAGCAGATACATATGTTTCTGTATCAACGTTAATTGGAGAATCTACATCCAACTCAAGTGCACAGTAGTTTATTCCTTCGATTTCTACAGTTTCTATTGCTTTAACTTTAACTCTATTGGCTATTGAGTGGATTTCTGCAAGTCCTCTGTCAGTATTTCCATCTGAAGCTCTTGCCACCCCGACTGATACACAGCATCCGACATAGAAGACGTCCTGCTTATCAATCAGTACACGAGTTGTAGCAGTCTCTGCAACTGCACACTTCTTCTGTGAACCGAATCCGACACATCCTTGTGCATACTGCTGAATGTTTGGTGTCCCATACTTAATGTCAGAAAAAATGGCACCGTGAGTAACATACTCACATCCACATCCCCAGTATCCTTTGCCTTTTTTCTGATACGAAACGATGTTTCCATTGTGTGACTGATTATATAAAGGTGCCCTTCCAGGGAGCGAACGTGGAAGTCCGTCATCGCCATTAACAGATGAGTAAGCACTCCCTATGTAGTATGGCAATACAGACCCATCTGCCTTAACTGACTCATACCAAGGCACAAGTGCAAGTTCCGGGTGCGGCATATCAGACAGATAAATCGTATAGTCTTCTTCTGTGTCTACTCTTTTCCACCAGAATGTTGCGGAAATGCAACCTACGTCCACATTTCCACTGTTCTTGTAGTTCTCTCTTCCTTCGATAGCTATTGGTCTTGCAAATCCATCATCTTCATCTCGAACATAATTACAGTGTTCCCACTGGAACGGAAGATAATTCATAAAATCATCCTGCCCCTGCACTGTATCGGTTGACGGTGTGCATTCAAGTCCAGCAGAATCTAACAGCTTTTCACCAATAGGAGATGGGTCAACAGCAAACTTCTTGTGTCTGATTGCAAACACTTTACCAGTTCTTGCCGATTCGTATCGAGCTGTGATTTCTTTTTCAAGCTGTGAAAGTCCTTCCACATTGTAAGGAAATTGAGTAGCTACGATCTTGTCATAGAAGAGCTTTGAATTAGACTCTGACTCTAGTGACTTCGTTTCTGATGCTTTTGCGTTTTCTTCGCTTTTCCTGGCATTTGCTTCTGAATCACTCGCAGATGCTGCACTTGAGCCTGCACTTTCTGCTGAAGATAAAGCGCCAGCTGCTGATCTGCCAGCCGATTCTGAACTTCTACCAGCTAAAGATGCATAGCTGCTGGCTTGATCCGCATATTCTTTTGCTTTTGATTCGGATTCACCAGCTTTCAAAGCTTCTGCTTTCACTTCATCTTTAAGTGCTTCGATTTCTGCTTTTGTCTGAATAGCTGATTCTGCACTTGCTTTAGCTTCTTCGACTTTATCTTGAACAGATACAACGAAATCATATGCCTGCGATGCTTTTTCAATAGTTGGCAATTGTGTTTCACTCACCTTTGTATCATCAGCCAATGCCGAACTGTCTATATCAATTACGAACTTGATTGTATTTGAGATTGTATTTCCCTTTGAAATTCTCAATTCCGCAAAGTGCGTACCACTTAATACTGTCATCTGTGGCTTTACATCAACTGTTACAACATTGTCTGCAAAATTAGTAATCTCATATGAATAACCTGTTTTGTCTATCTTTGTACCTCTAAAAGTGACACTTGCCCCACTAGGGATTGTAAACTTGTCTGCACCGTAATACAGTTCGATTTCCACTTGCTTCCCTGTTCCATCTGACACGTCATACTGTGCCAAATGAATAACAGGATTAATCATGTTATATGATGGGATAAGATTCGCCTTAATTCTTTGATTTGCCATATTTCTCCTTTATTATCTCGTTGCACTCTTCCTGCGTGAGTTTCTTCTTTGCTAACAGTACATCCAAACGTTCCCTGCTCCAATAAGTAGGGTAGTACTTCTTAGCGAGATTAAATACTGCTTTCATTTGATTGTTCCCCCTCAGTATTAGTAGTGTCAATATCAGATAGAACACTGATATATGCAATGTCTGCCTGTGCCTGTGTGAGCTGATCTGACAGTTCGCTAACCTTGTCTGCAAGCGTTCTTTCCTGCAGATGGATTGTGATTTGATTTGATTCTGTATTCAGAGTAATCTCTTTGCCTAAGATTCTGTCATAGTATTCAGCAATGATTTGTTCGCTAGATTCAATGGAAGTATCTCTAGAGCCATCAATTTTGAACTCTCCGTAAACCATGTGATTTACCGTATCTACTAACTGAACCGTTGCAAGATTCTCAGCAGTACATACCTTTTTCAAATCTTCAATTGTCATTCCATCAATTACAAGCTTCAAATCATTTTCTGTATTGTATTCGATTACACTTAATTCTGTTTTATCAGATAATCTTAATTTCATACTTTTCCTTTACGCTGTTCTTCTCCATATATATGCACTGTAGTATGGTGGCAGATTTGATGCACTTCCTGTATTGCCATGGCTGTGTGATGCACTTCCACCTGTATTGCTGACTGATACTCGCCACCAATCGGCAGGAGATAAACTACCCCAACCTGGTGTATTAGCAGGGATTCCTGATATACCACTACCACCACCATTGTTGACTGTGAATTGTCCATTACTTGTTGTCGGATGATTGTGCGAAGGCATTTCATGGACTGTCAGTGTGTGACCACCTGTTGTATGTGCATGGGATGAATTTCCACCTGTAGACTTAACTGCATAGCTGTTCCCTGCACCGATTATCACTCGGTCTATAATCAGCTCCCATGTTCCACCCCATCTTGTACTTGGATTGAAGTCTTTGTCTTCTGTCGTGTAAATAGAGCCGACTGGGTAGAAGAAATCTAATACAGACCTAATTGCATTCTGTTTGTCAAAAAGATAGCTATCTGGTCCGAGAACAACTCCCTGCTTAATCATTGCGAATGCGTACTGCCAGACACCTAAATAAGCAGTAGCTGACATACTTTCACCAAAGCTGTCTGTAACTGTTACTGCAATTGAGAATGACAGTGTGTAATACAAGTCAGTATATGCTTTGCTGAAACTTATATTTCCGTTGCTTAGCGTTGGTGTTACAGATGTTGCACTGCTTTCATCATTACGTTTGATGCTCATGCTTACAGTGTTGCTTAGAATCGTAGAGTATGTGCCACTAGCACTTAATGTACCATTCTGTGATGTATCACTCTCACGCTTCAATGAAGCAGTAACATATGGCTTTGAATAAGCATAATACGTCTGCTCTACAGTACCTGTTGACTGCAAACCTCGATTGTCTGTAACTGTTACGGTATATGTACCGTTAGACTTGTTGCTTACATAGCCTGTATAGGTTCCATTATTGTTAGTTAATGTAACACCATCACAGACTACAGATTTGATACCTGTTGAGTACTTAGCTGTCACAGGAACAGATACAAGTTTTCTAGAAATCTGCTGAACTGTAACATTACCATTTTTAGCTTTCACTCCTTCATGCTGTTCTATTAAAGTAATCGCCCCAATTGTTGGATTTGAATTGCTTGGTATATGCAGATTGAAATTACATGTTTTTGTATCTCCAATTTTTGTAGAACCACTGTATGTTTCGACAGATATTCCACCATATCCAACTGTAGCATTTGCAATCTGATCTAATAGAGATGTTGGTGGAGTCCATGAACAGTTGTCTACAACTCCTGTAGCAATCACTCCACTCTTCTTCCCAAATGAGTATGATACTTTATGTAAAGTTAGCATGCTTATTCATATGAATAGTGCAAGCTACTCCAGCAGTAATATCAGGTGAGTTATTTGGCCATGTGTTAATAGAAGGTTGTGATGCTCTTGGGATAGTACTGAGAGTTAAAGTAAACTCTCCATAAGGCATATTCCCATATCCAGATGAATAATATGACCCGACTGTAGCTGAACCTGTTCCATCAGCATTGTGCGGAGCCCAGAAGCCACCACTGACTAGCTTTACCCATCCATTCGCTGTCAAATGCGAATTGGTGTATCCACCACCGCCAGTAACATTACAGTCAACGTTATAAGCTGAGTAACTGGAACCTAAAATCCACAATTCAGTAGAAATATAAGATCGGTTATTCGCTATATCAACCGTAGTTTCATCTGCGTAAACATGGATTGATGAATAGGATGTTATTCCATAATTTCGCCTTTCTGTTGCCATTATTTAATATCTCCTATCCAATAACAAACTGTTGCTTGCTGACCTAATACAATTGCAAGTTCTTCTCTATGCGCTCCTCTCATAAAGAAATCTTTGACTGCTAAATTGTTTATTTTACTGTCTGGCCCAATCAATCCATCTTCTGTGCCATTTGTATAGAAATGCGACCCATCGCTTCTATGATGTACATAATTATTTGAATTTGCTGATTCCAGAATTCTTACACCTTGTGAATCAATTTTCACGATTTGAGAAATATTGTTCACATCATTCAAAGCATTAGTAGCTAGGTCACTTGCACTGTTTGCCTTTTCCTGTGCTTCTTTCGCTTTCTGCGTTGCCTGTTGAGATACATTCACTGCATTGTCTGCACTTGATTGAGCTTTATCTGCCTTACTGCTTGCATTTGATGCTGTTTGTTGTGCATTATTCGCACTAATTTGTGCATCATTTGCACTTGTATTTGCCTTATCAGCACTTGATTGAGCACTGTCTATCTTGTTTGTCACTTCTTCATCTAAAGCACCAATGACTACCGAATTTGCTTTGATTAGATTGCCATTCATCTCACCAAAGGTGACCATACTGGCATTTACGTGACCATCTGTAGTGATAGCTACATTATAGTTACCGTTAATACCATTGTCTGTTCCAGCAATTCCTTCGTAATTCAATCTGAGAACCTTGACTGCTGTTTCTAAAGAATTGCCGTCATATGCATACATCTCATTGGTTTCACCATTTGCATTTGTGGACAGAATGACATGGCCGTCAGTCCCGCCACGGATCTTATCTACTGCCTTGTCAATGGATCCTTGGACTGCTGAGATTGTATCTTTCTTTACGGATTCTGCTTGATCGTGAGCTTCCTGTTTGATAATCTCTCCAAGTTTACTCTTGGCAGATCCGATAGATATCGATTCATATTTTTCTGACAGCACGTCATAGACTGTCTTGTTAACGATAGCTTTAACGTTAACTCCTAGCAGGTCAAAACGTACTGTAACTGTATCGCACAGACAGACTCTTTCTAGAGGTGCTATTGCTTTGTATTCCTCGGTTCCCCATAGAGGGATGAAAGAGACATCAACGCTCACAGAAGGTTCGCCTATTCGGTTATTTACTGCGTAATTTAAAGCCTTTGCGTTGAGCTGTTCAACCGTCGGTGTATCTTCAAAGTCAGAAGAGCAGTCAAGCATGTAGATGTACTCACGAGGGTAACTAGTATGGTTTGTAATATATTGAATATCACTACTTAACAGCTCTTCTTTGCCTTCTTCCTTTTTCTGCCAGTACGCAAGAACACCTGTATAGACGGATTCAATAGATGATTCCATTTTGCATCCTGTTAAGTTCTTTGCATATCTGATGGATACACCACTGTCAGTGCCTCTGTGTGCATGGAGCTTGACATTGAATCTATCAAACTCGTATTCACATCCAGCAGAACCACTGAATGTATCTAGGATGCTGCCTTTTTTCCCACCTAAAAGACTTCCTAAAGTTTCAGGCAGCCCTACATTGAATTTGCTTGATCCATTAACAATGTCTGTATAGAAGGTGAATGGATGCTTGATCAGACTGTTCTGCTTCAGTCCTGCAAGTGCATCATTGATTCCTTGCGCGCTGAAAGGAGATACAGGAATTCCATTCATTCGATATCTTACATGCTGTGCGTAGATTGTCGCAGTCATCTTATTCATTGATGGAGTAATTTCCTTGACATCAAACGGCTGAGGATCACTTGTCTCATTTGGCTTGGCATAGATAATTCGATTGTTTTCAATCAGATCATAATGCAAACCTCCGACTGGATATTCCATTTCCAATTCGTAGCAGCCATTTCTTTCTTCTGTCACTTTGCATGAAATGGCATCAGGCAAAGATCCTAGACCGTTGCTCACAAATTCCATCTCTGTTGATTCATACAGTTTAGGTATCATAGTATCCACCACCTTGGAGTTATTTCTACTTTTGTTATTCCAGTTCCAAGAGTAATTCCATTACTGCCTGGAACTAACGTCGGAAAGTCTGTCAAAGATACATAAGAGTTACGGTTTGCAGTACCTTCAAAACAGTCCTGGATATCACAGTCAATATCGATGTACTCCGTTGGAGCTTTCAATATCTCGATTGTTTGGTTTCCAATCTGAACAGTACCTTTACCATAGATACGTATTAACGGTTTAGCAGTCTGCACAGTTGGATTGTTGATTGATCCATTCTTTGCAAGTACTGTTTTCTGTTCGCCACTTTTCAACCACTTTTCAGGCTGACAGTCAAATGTAACTTTGAATACTGCCTCTTTTGAAGTTTTCAAAGACAGTTGCAGTGCTTCTACATACATGGCCTTCTTATATACATCAGGTTCAATAGTATCCTCAAGGCGCTGATAGCCTTTGAGGCTGTGAAGATAGTTTGTAAGTCCTCTTACATTGCTGATCATTGATTTTGGAATATACATGTCATACCACAATTCTCTATTGTCAAATTTCTCTGATCCAGCTACTGTCAGAGTTCCGTTCCTCCCAGGCACATCATACGTGTCCACAGATCTACTTGGTGAATCAAATACATTTAAATCGTATATATAAGCATTAAAAGAGGAGGAACTAACTCCTCCAATTGTGAAATAATCCATTAGAATGTCCTCCTCTTAATTTCCTTATTTAAAATTTTGCTTACTTCTTCAGCAATCTTCTTTTCATCCTGATCCTTTGCATAAATATTAATAACAATTGGCCTGTCATCTTTATATTCACTCTTTGCTTCCTGTACTGCAGTAGAAATATCACGCATCAGCTGTGATCTTCCGTACAGAACTTCTTGGCCTGCTTCACCACCACCCAGAAGCCTTCCTCCCATTGCACCAAAAATCTGTGCTCCATCCAGGATTCTAGGCTCGTTCATTGCCTTTGCATACCAGTCAATGCCAAGCTTAGGAATTTTGCCTTTCAACAGGTCACCGACACCCCATCCTCTAGGAGTGATTGAAAAGTGAGGCATTGGAATATGCGGCCATGAAATGTTGAAATTGAAAAATCCTTTAATTGTATCGATAACACTTTTGACAATATTCTTCGCCTTGTCCAGTGGTGTTTCAATTGCTGACTTAATTCCGTTCCATACAGATGTAGTAGTGTTTTTGATCCCATTCCATACATTTGTAATTACAGATTTAACGGTATTGAATACTGTAGAAATAACAGAAGAAATCTTATTTACTACACCAGAAATTGATGAAGAAATGCCATTCCAAACACTGACTGCAGTTGAAGAAATGCTTGCCCAGAGATTAGAAAGAAAAGACATGATTGCATTCCATGTGCTTGTGATGAATTCTCTAAACTGTTCGTTATTGTTCCACAGCTGAGTCAATGCAATTATGATTCCAGCTATGGCAGCTATAGCCAAAGAAACTGGATTCAAGCTCAATCCTGTAATAGCTGTACTGATTTTATCAATCAGTCCTGGCAGTGCAATGACAGCTTCCGTTGCTGCAAATGCTGCAAATGCGCCTGCTATTGATTCAATAGCTATTTTGACTGTTTCTGCATCGATTATTCCGCCAAAGGCCTCAGATATGCTTTCTGAAATTGAATTCAGTCCAATCTCAAGTAATCCAGGTACTGCTTCAAATACAGCAGCTATGAATCTTCCAACAGCAGGTATCAGATTGTTGAACACAAATGTTCCTATAGAATCAACCAATGGCTGGAGATACGTGTTCATGTCAACTCCGTCCTTGCCGTTCATCATAAGTCCAGCTAGAAAGTTATCCCATGAAGCCTTCATGGCTCCTAAAGAACCACTGAATGTAGTTGAAGCTTCTTTGTTGGTAGTACCCATGATTCCCATCTGTTCCTGCGTGACATGGATTGCCTGTACGATGTTGTCAAATGAAAGGCTTTCCGCATCTACAGAATCGCTGACTGCAGCTGCATCTTTGATTAAGCGCTGCATTTCCTCTTTTGTACCGCCGTAGCCAAGTTTCAAGTTGTCCAGCATTGTGTAATTCTGCTTTGAGAACCCCTGGTATGCATTCTGGATAGCGCCAATATCTGTGCCAAATTTATTTGCATTGTCTGACATGTCTACCATTGCAGTATTTGCATATTCAGCAGCCTTAGCAGTATCACCGCCTAATCCCTGCAGCAGTGAAGCACTGAATGACGTTACATTCTTCATGTATTCATTTGCACTTACACCTGCAGTTCTATATGCATCGTCGGCATATTTTCTGATAATCGCAGAACTTTCAGCAAAGAGAGTTTCAACACCGCCAATCTGCTGTTCTAAATCAGCACCAATATCAAATGCTTTCTTTATTGTTGCACCGATGGCAAGCGTTGAAGCAAGCTTTACAGCTGTACTTTTCAGTGACTGCATCATACTTTTTCCGCTTGCTTCGCCTGCTTTATTGCCTGCTTTTACACCTTCGCCATTTAAAAAGGCAGAGATCTTAGAACCTGTGCCTTCCATAGATGGGATAATTTGTATATACGCTTTGCCTAGTGTTGCGCCATCTGCCATATTATCCACCTCCTAATATTCTCTGCTTGGCTTTTTCATAGCTGTTGACAGAATCAAAAGCCATGTTTTCTTTTTGTTCAGTAATATTCAGCCATTTTTCTACAATAGATGTTGGCCTATTGATACCGTGCTTTGCATTTGAAGTCATTGAATAGAGATAAGTATTCAAATCATCATAAATGGCAGCAAGCATCAGTTCTGACTTTGAAATATTCTGATTATAAAGTTTCCGCATTATTCGTGAGTCTTCAGGCAACCCTGCGGCTAGAGTTGCAACGAACTCAACAGTCATAGATCTGTAGTCAAACACATGGTAATACTGTGCAAGATCACAGATCAGACTGTCTTCATCTGTTGCAATCATGGTTGCCATGACCATCAGTTTTTTACTTTTTTATTGGCTGCTTTGCACTGATTCATGATTTCTGTGAACTCATCCATAACCGCACTGATATCTGCAATGCCGTCATTGTGATCTGCAACATGCTGAAGAAATCTTTCCTTGTCAGCTTTAGTGAGAAGCATTTTCAGCATCTGCACAGTCGCATCCATCTTGTCGAGATCATCTTTGCCTTTAACAGTTTCAACTGTTTGTTCTAAAAAACGGAAGTCGAGGATCTTACTCTCATTGACTTCCGCTTCAAAACCTGACTTTGTAGTAACCTTGATCATTTATTATTCTCCCTGCTTGATGTAGTAATCGTATGATGCTGTTCCTGTAGCATCTACAGAAGCAGTAATAGTGACGTTGTATCCAACTGGTTCTCCATCCTTGTAGGAGATATCTCCAATAGCTGTGATCTTTCCATTTGGGATGACAGTACGCTTTAGAACATTTCCGTTCATAATCTGCTCAACTACTAGTACTTCCGGTTCCAATTCGCCTGAAGCATTCTTTACAGTCATGCCAGCAGTTAAATTACCTGTAACATTGCCGGCACCGTGTGTATACTTCTGAACCTCTTCATTCAATGCTTCAATCAGAGTCAAAGAGAAAGTAGTTGTCTTGCCAGTCTGATTGACCATTACTACATCTCCTCCCCATGCTTTGACAGTATTTGTATCAATGGACGTAGATTCAGTTAAACCGTCTTCTGAAATGTATCCCAGGTTCTTGAATGCAGCGTCCAACGCTGTTTTCGCATCTGTAGGTAAATCAGTTCCTAAAGGAGCGTGGAAAAAAGCACCACCGACTTTAGGAGTTCCTGCTGTAACATTTGCTGAGTTATTTGTTGCCATACGTTATTCCTTTCTACTCATAGTGAGTTAAATAAAATACCGCCTGGTAGCGGTATTCCTTTGATTCTGTATCTGTAAAATTGTAATCAGAATTCAATCTGCATGATGAAACACCATGTGATCCAGGCAGTGCATACATAGCTGATTTGACACGTTCATTCAGTGCTGCTGCCTCATACATGGACTGACCGATAGACTGCACTGCAAGAGTTGCATTGTTTAGCAGGTTCACTCTTCCACCGCCTGTTCTCTCAATCATGACATACTGCTCAGGCATATTCTTTTCATGTTCAAGAAATACTGGAAGCTTCAGTTCTTCTTCCAGATAGTTTCTAACAACAGCTTCTACAATCATCCTTTCACACTTCCTAACGCTTTCAAAAGCGTATTGTACTTAAAGTTGCTTCGTGCAGCATGCTGATTTCCTGGATAGATCTTGACATTGGCTCTTGTCTGACCGACTGATGTACTGCTTTCATAGCTGTCACCAGCGTGACCTGAACTGTTTGCAGAGTTCCTGATCTGTTCGCCATACTGAGAAAGCACATTCTGCATTTCCTGTGACTTCATCAATTCGATATATCCACTGGATTTGTGTTCAAATTTTACTTTGCTATTCATACGCTTCAACCGTCACTTTCTTATTCCAGCTGAGAGGAATATTTTCTGAAATACCTTCCTGTGGAATGCCGATTACGTGCCATCTTCTGCCGAAGAATCCAACGATTGCATTCTCCCATGAATGATTGTCCATCTTAGGGATACCAAGCGTATATGAGGCTTTATGACCGTCTAATGATGTGTTGCTCAGAATGTCTTCACTTGTGATAGGAGACACGAGTACATTTTCAATCTCTTCGGCTTCTTCTTCATAGACTGGGTGATTGAAAGCATCCCTCTTGCCTGTATCCGTTCTTGAATAAAGAGTAACAGTAATACCTTTAATTCGCTGCATTTCCGACTCCATAGAAATCAATAAAGCTTGCCTTCTGCTTACGAAGTCCAAGCTTTTTGAGATCTTTATCAAGGATAGATGTACCACCACCGGTATTCACATATGTTCCACTCCATGTATAGCCTAGAGCCGACTGTGATTCCTGCTGCAGATTGTATGTATTGCTTGATGAATCCTGATCTAGTCTGCGGATGACAATATCGCAGGTAACCATCTTGACTACATTCGCATAATCTTCATCCTCTGCCATCATTGCATCAAGATCTCTGTTGCATTCCTTCGCCTTGATTCTCAATGCGCTGGATACATCTCTTAGAAGTACTTCTGCCTTGGCAGTTTCTTCTGATGTCAGCAGTTTGTACCGATTAATAACATCTGTTACTGTAGCAAATGGCTCACTCATAAATCATCATCCTTTCTTTCCAGTTTTCTTCTGTGGTTTCTTAGGTTCTGCCTCTTCCTGTGGTTCTTCAACTGGCTTTTCTTCAGTTTCCTGTGGTTCTTCAACTGGCTTTTCTTCAGTTTCCTGTGGTTCTTCAACTGGCTGTGGCTCGGAAGGCTCTAAAGCCTCCCAATCCACATCAGTCAGAATACAGGAAATATCAATCACAGCACCGTTTTTAATATTTCTGTATTTCATAGCTATTATCCTTCAGCTTTTACAATCTTTTTGAATGAAGCATTATCTAAGATACCCCAGCCAATGTATGCTTCAGCTCTCAATACAATTTGGTTGGTTTTCTTTAAGTCGCCCTGTCCATCTGGATCACCATATTCAATGACTTCCATTGGAATGTTTTCTGCGAAACCCCATTTAAATGCATTAGCAAAGTCACCGACAATTGCTAAATCCTTTGATGTCTTGAATGAAACAGTGTTGTTAATATCAGAAGGAACACTTGCGAATGTACCAGGATTGCCACCGAATCTGAATTCAGGATACTGAACTACACCGTTTACTTTGATTTTAGATAAGTCACTTCCAAATGATGGTGCCATTGCAATACCAGTAATTGCTCCATCAGATGCAACAATTGCCTGAATCGCTGCATCGAGAGTATTATCTTCAGAACCAGCTGTTACTGTTACGGATCCAACTGCTGCCATATCAAAGTTCTTGCTGGCAATAGCTTCACAGGCATCACCTGTTGCAGGATTTACACCGTGCATTGCTGCAATATCAAGTGCTCTTGCCATCTTCTTTGCAAAGCCGTCTGTGAAAGCCTGCAGATATGGGACCTGCTTTTCTTCAGACATGTTCACAAATTCGTCTGTAAGTCTGTGCTGATACACAAACTTGATTGGTGCGATTGTCACTGGTTTAAATCCTGCATCACCTGCTGGCTTGTTTCCACCTTCGCCGACAATAGATGCTTCACCATCCATTGTAAATACAAACTGTGATGTTCCTGAAAATGGAATAGGTTCCTGCTTTGAAAGCTTTGCTAATGTAGAATGACCAGCTACTTTACTGAAAATCTGTGGAATAAATTCTGCTGGAAATAAATTTGTAGTTTTAGTAATTGTTGCCATTTGTTATTCTCCTCTTAGGTTTTTCGCCATCTGTAAATAAATCTGTTTAGATGTATCACCTTTTGTTTCTTCGTGATTTGCTAAAGGTGGTACCTGTCCTCGATTGCCAATGAATTTAGATAATGCTTCTGCATCCTTGCGGATGTCTTCTTCTGTAGTTCCGGATAATCTAGAAGCCATCTCATAAGGGATTCCATTCTCATGTGCGATTCTCATTTTTACCGAGTTGGTCTCGTAAGCACTAATCTTGGCATCTTTTTCTGCAAGCTGTTTGTCATAGTCTGCATACTTGTTCGCATTTTCTGCGATTGAAGTATTCAAGCCTTCGATCTTAGATTCATATTCATCCTTAATCTTCTGAAGTGCTTCAGGTGATGTATAACCTTCAAACTTCTTAGTCATAGTTGAGCGTTCACGCTCAAGTCTCTCTTTCAATGCTGCTTCGAATGCTTCCTGTGTTTCAATTGGTGTGAATGTCATGTTTAAGTCTCCTTTTCCTACTTTCCGTGTAGTGTACGTAATATCTAAAAAAGCAGCTGAGATAAGCTGCTTTAATAGTGAATAACCTGTTTTCGTCTTTCTTTAGCGGTCTTTGCCTGCCAGAAAGCGAAAACCATACTTTCCATAAGGCATATGTCTATGCCTTCCTTGATACTTTGATATCCATAACCGCCTTGGCTTCCTATCAGCCTCTTCTGACAGTTGCTGACTGACTGAGCAAGTGATGGCTGTCCCATGTGGACAACCAGGCCTTGATCCAGCGATGTTTTAAATACGTCATTGGCCGTAATTACTTCTGATGTCTTTGGAATGATAATGTGTTTCAGCTTCATATCCTTCAGTTCTTCTTCAAGAGTCGCAGATCCGTTGCCGTCAATGGTAATAGATGCAATATCTGCCTGCTTCAGAAAGCGCAGCATCCATTTATTACCGTTCAGTCTAGGCTGACAGTCTATAGACTCTACGAATACTTTTTCACTTGTGGTCTTACACGCGATAGACATTGCCACATTCTGACCGTCAATTCCAAATTTGATACCGACATAGAGTTTTCCTTTCAGTTCTGGAAGAGAAGTAAGCTTGCATTCATTCCACTGTACTTCTGAAATGAAAGATTTCAGATTTTTCTTTGACCAGTATCCTAAGCGCTGAATGTTGAAATCAAGATCATCATCACCAATTTCATCTTTGATGATACGTTCTGTAAAAATCGTGCCTAATGATGGGTTGGTTTCATACCAAGCTTCTACATCGTGTACATCTGTCATCGAATCAACAGACCATTCCGCCCATCCAGTATTCTCTGTTTCACCAGAGAGCGCCTTATTTCTCATTTTCATAAATACGGTCCCACTGGACACCATTGTTGGAGGTGTTCCACAAAACAATGTCTGAGGATTTTTTGAGGATGAAACAACATACTTTAATGTTGTCTCTTGATCATCTTGATATTCTTGTGCTTCATCAATGATCATCAAATCAAAGCCTTCACCAAGTCCACCTTTAGATGTTCTGGTTCTGAAGCTAACTTTTCCATCACTCGATGGAAATTCAATTGTTTCAAGTCCGTATTGTTTATGAGCAATATAATCATGTTTGTCTTTATATCCTGCATCTTCCAACAGCTTTAGCAGTCTATAGAAAGCACTAGATGATGTAGGTGTTCTATGTGCTGTGTGAAGCACTTGCTCGCCTTCAATCAATCCATACATTTCACGAATCGTAATGACTTCATTCTTACCATTACGTCTAGGTACAGAATATCCAAATTTAGTATGAACCCACAATCCTTCATCGTTGTAGGATAGCATGTCATAGATCAGAAGCTTCTGCCAATCCTGTGCCTGTCTGCCAGTCTTTTCATAGATATCAATTGCTTCTTTTCCATATGTATTCTCATATGGCAGAACTACGGATTTTGTAGGAGTCTGGCGACCTAATCTCTTAGGTTCTGCCATATGTCCTCCTTATCCTGATGTTATTCTGTTGGGTGCTCTAATCTCTTTATTTATCATTTTGTATCTCCTATAATTTGACTATATTGAGGTAATAATTTATGAATTCTGTACCACTTCCTAAAGATGCAAGAACATTGCTGACAGCTATTAAAAACGTACAAACTTCTTTAAGTTCATACGTTTATATAGACATATACAAACAGAGAGTTTATCCAATATCAGAAATAAATATTGAAGAAACTAGCAAAACTATTGGAAATGATATATTTTCTTCATATAAAGTTAAATCATGTGATTTCAAAGAAACTATGCAATATCTAATTGATAATAATCTTGTTTCTAAAACTAGAGTTCCTTATATTTACCAATTGAAGTATATTGGAAAAGAAAACTCATATTTAAGGCTGCGTGATCTACTGTCAGCAATTATCACTCATATAATTTTTCCTTCTTTAGTTGCTTTTATCACTACATTAATCACGTTGTTTTTAACCAAATAATTTCATTGTCGCAATTGCAATAGCTGCACCGATTAAAGCATGAATACAAGCTTTAAAAATGTTTTTAATTTTCTCTTTTTGAAAATAATCCATTATCCACCTCAAAATAAAAGCAACCTGCACGGTTGCTGATTCTATATAAACGGTGTGATATCTTTGATGTCTTTCATAAACTGTTTTGCTTTTTCAGCCAATGAATTTTCGCAAAGATAATCAATGCCTTTTGGTGTAATTTGACAGTTAGGAAACTGTTCTTTCAAATAATAGCCATTGCCTACGGTAATATTTGACAATCCAGTAATATATCCATCTTTTGATAGATTTTCAAAGATGTATACCCAATAGGTTCTGTTTATCTGAAATAAGTCACCATCATACATAAGCATTTCTGCTTCAACTGATTCACCTTTTTTCAGCTGTACATAAAGATATGCCAATATCTTATATACAATCACATAATAATCGTCTTTTGACATGAGCTACCTCTTTATTTTTCTTATATGTATGCTATTATATTTGTAGAGAAGTGGTATCCTGCTATGGTGATAGGGGGGTCCCACTTTTCTTTTATTTTTTTCTTAAAATAGCAATTAATTTATCACCTTTTTTTATAATTACATCTGATTCAAATTCATTCAATTTTATTCTTTTGGCTGTTTTTTCAAGAATATCATTTATTTCAAAATCTAATTTTGTACAATCTAAAATCATTCCTCCTGGAGAATCTTTTATCTGATCTTCTATTTTCAAAAATTGATTGTCAATTGTTCTTTTGCCATTACCGGTTGGAGATTTTAAATCCCACAGTCTCCCATCCCAGTAATAATCTGCAGATTTAATGCCTTTTTTTTCATCTATTTCTTTTTTTAGAACTACATTTCCACCAAATTTTTTTAGAATCCATCTACTTACTTCAATTTCATCTTTATGATCATTTTTTGATTCATAAAATCCTGACTCAGCTTTGATTGTTCCAACTCCAAAATCATTTTCTTTTAAAAACAGTCTTGTTACATCTTGTACATTCCATCTTTTTTCATATTCTGGAATTTTCGAATGTTTAATAAAATCTTGTCTCTTCTGGAAGCTTTTTCCCCCACCTTTACTTGCCTGGTAGCTCTTTTCGCCATTGTTGTTATATTCGATAATGCAATGGCATCCTTCATGACGCTGGAACATGCCATTTTTGAATGCTTCATCATACGGGACATTAGACTTTGCTCTTTCAAGGCACCATGTGCAGGCTCTTTTATCTGACAAGCCTACTCCATCGTATGTTCGTGATACTGTTACTTTGTATCCAGCTTTTGTCTGCGTTTTAGCGTTGTACTGCTGATATGTATCTACATGCTTGTTTGCAGATAGTTCTGCTTTGCTTTTGTATTTTTCTATATCAGCTTTATAGTCATCAGACGATGAAACGCTCTGATCAAGCAATTGATTATACTTGATCATCTTGACTGGTTTCATACCAAGTCCACTGCCTTTATTCAGTGAACTCTGAAGATCATACAGGTACTTGTCTACATGTTTGAAATAGTTCCTGCAGTACTGAGTGTTCTTGAGCATTCCGAGAACTTTCTGAGAATCATTGGGATAAACCTCTGAAGCACTTTCAACAAGCAGTTTGCTGAGCAATGAAGAATACTCAAGTGCTTCTGCATATGTAGCTGTTCCGCTACCAACTGCTTTCATCAGCTTCTGCACTTCAGAGCTTTTCTGAACATGTTCAAGAAATAGATTCCAGGCTTTCTTTACTTCATCATTCATCACTGTCGATTCCTGTCAGATCTCGCAGATTTTCAGCGTTGAAGTAGCCTGGAACAGCACTGTTCACCTTGACTGCAGCATCGCCGATCATTCCGATAGCATTTGCATCCGGCTCAAATACAGGTTCCCAGATTGGCTTTGTTTCATAAAGCACTTCACGGTTGTAATCAAAGTCATCTCTTAAACATGCAGCTAAATATCCTGCATTCAAGAAACCAATACCGAACTGTCTCTGCGCCTTTCTAGCAGTCAGTCTTAAATTTTCATGTGATGCTCTGATTGCATCTACACTTGCAGGATTTGATTTAGAGAATCCTAGATCATCTAATGTTAGGCCTACTTCTCCAGCAAATAGAGAAGCCTGTGTTTCAATTTCATCAATATATGGTGCAAGGCTTGCCTGTTGGAACTGTCCCAAATCTGGATTGGTTCCATCTTCACTTGCACTGATATTCAGAAAAGAACTCATCCATGCTCTTGATGAATCGAATTCCATATCTGGATCACTTCCAGCAATGTATTTCTGTACAAATGCATTTGTTTCAGAACAGATAGCCATGTTTAGAAGAGTATCCGCAACATTATTCTGATACTTCATGCATGCTCTGCTGATTCTTGAATGGCCAAATGGGCGCTTTGCATCAGGTCTGTACACAATTGGAACAAGCAGTGGATAAGAGCAGATATTTTCAATTCTGTATGGTTCCTGTCCTTTGATATAGAAATCTGTATATCCTTTGCCAAAATAAGCCTCAGAAATAATCTGATCATTCTCATCACGGTCAAGAACTGCATATCCTTCTTCGAGCATTCCTGTGATTTCATCCATGATGCCTGTAGCATTGTAACCGTCAATGACCTGCATGCGAGGATAACCGTTTTTATCCATTGAGATGTAAATGAAGTCACAGCTTGTTATCAATGCTCCAAGGATGGCGCTGTCTGCAAGCACATCAAAGTTATTCATCTGATAGATGGAAGTCAGATCAAGATTGTCATTCTTGAATCCTCTGAACTGCAATCTGTCAGCCAGACTGTCTACTGCCTTTGTACACCATCCAAGCTTGATTGAGAATTTATTTTTGAGCTGATCAGGAACCATCAGGTTTCTTGGAGTATGACATTCCTTCATTTCGTAGTATCTGTAGCGAGTCTGAACTCTATACTGTTTTGTTGCGAGTTTACGTTTTAAATATCCAATTCCTTGTGCCATTTAGCACCTCCTTGTATAAAAAAAGCACTCTGATTTCAGAATGCTCAGCGTTTCAGCGAGAAATATTCGCAGTGCGGGCGGGTTATCAGCCCACCAGGCTCTTGGGGAGGTACTCCCCCTATTTGGATCTGTATTCAGACCAGTTCATTGACTGAGGAAGAATACGATTGCTTATTGCCTTGTCATCAGCCAGGAAGACTATCTTCGCTGTCTTGTCAGCCTTCGCTCTGTTGCATGACAGATGTGCAAGCTGAAGATTGTCTATGTCTGAAGGATGTCCGCCTTTAGAAACAGGAACAATATGATCAATCGTTGCAGACATAGGATGAGGAAACTTCAGAGAGAAGTCTACAGGTCTGCCACATAGAGCACAGACAGTCTGTGTTGCATAGATTCGCTTCTTGTTCTTATCGAATGCTGCACGGTGTGTTCCGTCTTTATCTGGTCTGAATCTAGCACCAGAGGTACCTCTTCTAACCATGTGTTATCTTTCTCGACAAGTAAACCTTGCGCCAGTGTGTGTAAGCTGGACATCTCCCAGGAGCGTTACAGTGACTGCGAATGTCGCACTGTCCACACGGTGACTTTACGTCCTTGTTCAGTTGCTTGAGTTTGTTTATATTTCTATCCATAGTCACCTCTTTATTCTGTTAGCTAGTCTGTACCACTTCTGATACTTCTTGCATCGTACCCAGTCAGTACAGACAGCTGTGCAATATAGACATGGTGAAGTATGCAGCTGTTGCAGCCTTCTCATATGCTGCTTGTATTCTTCTTCTGACAAGTGTGATACATCAATTACATCTTCATCCATGATCATTCCTCTTTAAAGGCACTGTCAATCAATATTACAGTTGTTCTAAAAAATAGGGAGGTTCGACAGTGCCAACGTAAAAAGAGAGCCCTTATGAACTCTCTTTCGACACTACCATAATAGCACGTAGTATTTGGACAATTTGGACAGATTTATTTTTTTGCCTTTTCAATTGTCTCCTGCATTGCTTGTCTGATAGCTTCTGCCTGTGAAATACCAAGTACTTTACAAGCATCTTTGAACTCCTGTGCAAAATCCTTTGGAAATGTTCCACCAATACGTGTACAGTTTTCTTTGATCCAACTGTTCTGCTGCTTATACTGTTTACTTTTATCGTTTACCATATTACTTAATATAGATCACGGCAATAACAACACTGCAAGCAGATGAAATCAGATTTCCGATAGAATGATTTAGAATGCCAGCCATACAAAGCATTCCACTAATAAAGAATAATGCAGAGCTTAAAACTTTTTTTCTTGTTGTCATTTCCTTTAATTGATGAGTATAATTTATTCTGTAAAGTAGTTGGGAGACTTTGTCTCCCTTGCTACTACTTTTTTAAACTTGTTAGAAGAATTCCGATTAAGTCAACAATTATCGACAGGAGCATAAGTTTGTCAGCTCTGCTCCACTTCTTCGAAGCAAGTTTTTTCTTTTTTTTACCCATCATTTCCTCCTTTCTGATATTATTATATCATATTACACGTAATATGCAAGTATATTATCACTAATATTTAAAGAAATTCAAAAAAAGTGCCGTAGATATGGCACTTCTTCACTCTTTTCCAAAGTATCGGAAAACAGCTTTCCTGGCATTGTAGTAATTACCGTTTTTGTATCCGTATACTCTTTTTGAAGTCTCTTTCCACGTATAGCCTAGCAGATAGTGATATCTGATGCAGGAGCGAACGAATGGATCATCAACTGTATATAGCCAGTCTTCAATTGTTTCAGCCTTTGTTCTAAGATCCTTTATTTTCTTATTGTACAGATTTTCAAGCTTTTGAATTTTCTTCAGTGCAGATTCAACTGGTGAGTGAGGTTCTGCGTTAAAGGAACCAGCAGAACTGAACGATGGTGAGTGGTAAGTGTTGTACATTGCATAGATTTGTTCATTAAGTGCATCTATTTCTGTTGAGATCCATCTGTACTGTTCTAGTTCCTCGATTGTCACTTTCTGTCCCTCATAAATCTAGCTCCTCTAAACTGTATTTCTTATTAACTTCCATACCTTTATACATAGTTCCTATTTTAAAAGCTGGAAAACACATATTTTCTTCTTCGTCTTCTTTTAACGATTTCACACGTATTGCAATGTATTCAATATCGTTGTTAAGCCTATGTTTAGAGACAGTCACAATTATTTTTCTAAAAGGGTGCAATGTAGAACTGAGATAGTCTTTTTCAAATTTTGTAAGTATCTTTTCTTTATGCTCTAATAAGTATTTCTCCTCTAATGCATCAATTGTCACAATCAGTTTATGCAAGATGCAATCGTCATTCTTAATATCTAGATTGCAATCTGTACACAACTCCCCATCGCAGAATTGCGAATACAGTTTGTCTGACAATAAATGCAGCTCTTTCACGCACTTTTCTAATTCTTTGTATTCACTCATATCCTTGTCCTTACAGCTTTTCTATTATTTGCTGAATCTTTTTTATCTTGTTTCTGTAATAAACTTCTGATTTATGTGCTTTCTTTCTGCATTCAAATAGCTTTTCTGTGTACTTCTTTTGTTTATCTAGTAAATCTTTTTTCAATTCACTAACTTCTTTGTTCTGCAATAATATTTTTGGATTGTTTGAAAATACCCAATCGTTTAATACATGATCATTCTCTTTTTTCATAGTCTTTTATGTTCTTGATGTAATCTACTAAGTTGTAAATGAATATAATTAGTAGTGCCGGAATTGAAACTAGCATAATAATTAATGCAATTGTCATTTTTTGTAATAAATCACTTAGCATGGCTTTGCATCCATCCTAGTTCTTCGCACTGTTTATTAATTGCTTCCAGTGTGTTCACATTTATTTTGTAAAATCCAATTCCGATTAGTTTTTTTTCTTTTTCAAAATAAATATAGTCTTCCTCAGAACGAGAGAACTCAATTGTGTTTGCATTTTCTATTTTGATATAGCCACACTCTTCAAACATTTCTTTTGCGTTCATTTTTCTTTCTCCAACATTCCCATTTAATCTTTTCACAAGTCATTCATCCTCTACTTTAAATACGATAAGTCGGTTGCCCTTGTTACGTTTCTTCGATGCTGGATGCGTGCAGTACCTTAAAGTTGATTCTGCATAGCCTGTTTTCTCAGCAAGTTCCTTTATCGTTCCAATTGTGATAAATTCATCACCTTTATAGCATGCAAATTCTTTTGTCGGTCTGCCTCGCATTTATTCCTCCAGCTTGGATTCAGCAATTTTCTTTTCTTCAAATGAACCTCTCTTCACGAGTTTTCCGTCTATATATGCGTAGTGCTTCCAGAACCTGTCCTCAGTCAGCGCATCCTTTGCAGATCTGATCATTCTGCCAATTACTTCATTACAGAAATCAATTGCTGCATTGTCTGCTGCATCTTGAGCATTTCTTTTTCTGAACCGTTCAAGATAGCTCTGCAGTCCTTTCTCGGTTGCTATAGTCTGATTCCAGTAAAGCTGATAGATCTGGTCCTCATTATCGACAGGTTCTCCTTTGATCCTGAACTGCTTGTATTTGATCCGATACTGCCTGTCGATGATATCGAGTGCTTTTGCCAGCACTTCAACAACCATCTCGTATCCTTGAATCTCTGATTCTGTTAAATTCATTTCTTTCATAATTCAGAAAGGAATCTTTTTGGTGCTGATCTGACAGCAAGCCTCTCCATCCAGGTCACGTAAGGTAACATAGCCTTTAGGTGTTTCTATTTTCGGAAAGACAAGCTCTCCAAACAGCAGAGCATCAAGTTCCCTTTTCTTCCTTTCCTCATCCGTAGGATTATCTTCCAGGATGATAATATTTTTCTTTTTCTGTCTCTTCATAAAACGTTGCCGGCACCAAGGACATTTGTCTGTTGTAGGAAATGCGAGCTCAAAGAGCATTTCTACAACACAATGTGTCCTCTGTGACATAGTTGATCATAATACTATATAGGTTTTGAGCAGGTAGGTTGACAACTTGCTCAAATACTAAGGTTTTGAGCACCCCATTTTTACTTGCTCAGCGAGAGCAGGTCATGATTTTAAGTACTTGCTCAAATACTAAGGTTTTGAGCAAGTGAGCACCCTGCCATTTTGGTACTTGCTCAAGGTTGCTCAACTTTTAATTTGTATTTGGTTGTCTTGCCTTTTTCTTTAATTGCTTCCAAGCCAATCCTTTCAAGAAGCCTGCAGGCAGACATTCTCTTGATTTCACTGCCTGTCACTTCTTTGTACTTGTCCATAAACTCATAGACAGTACATTCACCACCTAGTTCTTTCACTATGCGTAATGCTCTGTCCTTTTCATCAGCCAGCTCATACTGTGTCTTCTTGGCTGGTTTCTCTCCCAGGAAATCGACGTCATCCAGAATTCCATTCACATCTTTCTCAAACACAAGCGTTGAATATTCTCTGCCTCTGTATTCCTTCTTGAATCCCATTGAGAACAGATTGATTGGTTCAATCGATGCAAACTCTCTCAGTGATGATTCGAGTCTGAATGCCTTCTTGCCTGGATCATTGACTGAATACCAGTCCAATTGTGTCAAGCTGAGAATCGCATCAGGATCTCTTGCAAATGCTCCAGCTCCTGCACCTCTGTCAATGACTGACTTGTTGCTTGAGTTACCTTTTGCATAATGATGAGCGTAAATGATTGATGCACCTGTCTCCTGGGCAATATCATCGAATTCACGGCACATTCTGCCTACATCTGAATTGGAGTTCTCATCCCCATCCATTACCTTGTAAAGTGGATCCAGGATAATTACCTCAGCACCTACTGCCTTTGCCTTTCTGATAATTGAGCGTTTGATCTGTCCGATGCCTGCTGCCTTTCCTCTGAGGTTCCATACAATGATGTTCTCAAGGTGTGCTCCATCACCGACCATTCCCTTGTACAGGTACTCTGCAAGTATGTCCTTTGCAAAAGTATCAAATGCTACTTCCAGGTTGATATACAGAACCTTGCACTGCCTGCATTTGTGACCAAGCCAGTTCATACCTTCTGCAAATGAGAAGGCAAGATCAATCAGCAGATGAGTCTTTCCGGCTTTTGAAGTACTGGATAATATCATCTTTCTGCCCTGTCTGAGAATTCCATCAATGACACATGGTGCCAATGTTGGAGGATTGTCGAACAGATCTGTGATACTGCTGACATCAGGAAGGCTGTCATCCATTTCATCAATGTAGTCTTTCCATTCGTTGTAATCTGCCATTCCCTGGTTCACACCGATAAGGAACTGCTTGTGTTCCCCTCGGAAGCACCCAGGAAGTCTGGACAGTCTGCTTGGGTTCTTGTTCTGCTTGTCCAGGCTGAGTCCGTTCTTCTCACATACCTTGAAGAGATATTCAACTCTTGAACGGTAGTCTGCATAGCTCTGTGCATCGATATGAACAATTGCATGAATTGATTTAGATCCACTGTATACGAGTGCAGCACAAGGCAGTTTAAGCTCTCTTATGACTGCAAGCTGAGTCGGAAGATCCATATTGTCTGATTCAATCAGTGCATATTTGTATTCAGTCACGTTGTCATTGCGTACACCGCTGCCATCCAATGGATTGAATCTGATCCATGCACCGCTTTTCTTTTCGTAGGAGCCGAATGCCTTTTCAATTGAATTGGTTCTGTTCAGTTCATCAAGAACCTGGCCGCATGTGACTGTATATGTTCCTTTATCTGCAGGAATGTATTTGTTCCTGTCCTGGATGTATCTAGACTGCATCACATAGCCGATGATGTCTCCTGGGTCAAAGAGTGCAGTCAGATAGTCTGCTGCATCCTTGACAGGATTCCATCCATCTCCTGGTTCTGTGAATTCCTCTTTTTCAATCCATCCTTCCTTGACAATATTTTCTGACGGAAGAACCTCTTCAAATTCGATACGCAGAGAATGATTCTTGTAGTCCAGCTTCGGCTGCTTATGCTTATTCTGAGTCTCCCATCCATTATCTTTAGCCATCTTTACGATGGTTGCTCCTGTTACACCAATCTTTCCAAAAGTATTCCATTTGCGTTCACAATCGCCCTCACGGTAGCGGTCATCTTTTCTTGACCATTCATCCCACACTTCACAGTCAAATCCTTCAACTTTGAGTGCCATGCCAACCTGGCACCACTCCATGTAGTCACATCTGGATGGATCTATGTATTTGAGACATTCTGTTATTATTTCTCTGTTGTCCATATCACACCTCCTTGATGTAGATTATCAGTTTAGGAACTTCTGCATATCGCTTTATGATCGTTTCTTTTACGACTTGAGAATCGTCTTTGAATGCAATTCCATTAAGTGCATCCTTCACTTTTGCAATATTGTCAGTGTCAGGTTTCTTTGTAGGAAATATTTGATTCAAGACTGCCTGCTGATGCTTTTTCTTGCTCCATGACTTTGGAATCGAGAAATAAGCAATCATTTTCATTTCGACAGCATTTTCAAATGGCACATGATTGGGATACATTTGTTGAAAAGCAAGAGAAACTAGATTCTCATACTTCGCAGTCTTGGCAGGGGTATAGGCTCTGCCCTGCCTGGTGAATCTAGGTCTTCCCTTGCCTACCGGTTCTCCAGGGACTTGAAACACCAATCCCTCAGAACATGTCATAATTCTTCTTAGCTTTAACCTTCTTTACGAACTTCTTAACTTGATTGTACTTGTTACCGTTGTATTCACGATGGTTGATGTAGACAGTACCTTTCATGCCTTCTACTTCATCCCATTCAATAGATACGACCTTTTCACCATCGTCCATTACACCAATTGACTTTGCGAATGCAGCCAGCAGTCCTGCACATTCCTTGCAGATATAGAAGTTGTTGCTTACTGAGATCTTACCCTGTTCTCCACCGTCTACTTCCAGTTCTACAGTTACCATTGGACAAGCTGGAACCTTTGCACTGCCGTTGTAGTCACCATATTTTACTTCTGTGACTACATATGGATATTCTCCTGGTTCAAGAAGTGTGTACTCCTTGTCTTCAACTTCGAATGATGTATTGTATTTTGAATTAGCCATTATTACTTTCCTCCTTTAATGTTTTTCTTCAGTTTTTCAAAATTAGCTAACAGATAATCGATGAAGTCATCCTCATAGTCAGATGGCTCAACAGTTGCTTCAACGACTCCGCTTGATACAACAAATTTCTTCAGTTCATCAACAGTGATCTTTGCATCATCAAGTCTGATCTTGAGTTCTCCCCATTTGGACAGAGGTGTGTCTGATGGTGTTCCTCCAGGTGCTTCTGAATCATCAATTGCCTTGCTGATACGCTTTGTATCCTTGTCTTCTGGTTCATGATCAAGAACTGCAACTGAGTCCCTGTAGCTGTCCTGTTCTGCATAGATGTCTGAATAGTAGGCTCTGATGACCTCATCCACCTTTGCCAGGTCATTATCGATTTCAGACTTGTCAAACATGCCGATAGGTGACTTGACTGTATCTGATCCATTATTTCTTGTGTGGAATGTGTAGTGTCCGTCATCTACTGAGGTCCTCAGTACGATAGAGAACAGTCCTTCAAGTGTGATCTTTTCATCCAGCATCTTGCCGATTGTCTTTGCCTTAACTGTCTTGTCATCACTTGAAATTTCTGTATGCTGCAGAAAGTAGACCACTTTGTCTGAAGGCAGTGCTTCACAGAATTTAATCAGATTCCAGAAGCTCTGACCGATATCAGTGAATTTGTCGAATCCTCTTTCTGATGCTCTTCTCATGTATTCATCAGCCATCAGATACTGCGCATCATCAATTACGATAATCTTTCGTGCTGTCTTCTTCAGAAATTTTTTGATCTCTGCATAGTTGTCTGAATCAAGTGTTTCAAACTGCTTCTTTCTGAACGGAAGTGGCTTTGCACATACATTTACGAGTGCTACGTCTTCTGAATTGAAGTTGCGCATGGAAGCAGATTTGCCTGTTCCACTCGCACCTAGAATCATTACATTGATTGCCATGCTATCTGATCATCAGGAATTGCTTTCTCTCGCCAAGTTTTGCAAAACCTAATTTCTCTCCTTTCTTTAGTGCCTCCTTGATTCTTGCCTTATCAGGTGTGACTGTAGTCTTGCACCATTTGACTGGAATCTCCTGTGTTTCATCGATTTCAAGAGGCTGAGAGCTTGCCTGTCTGATACTGAATGAGAACAGATCTGTCTTGAATTTCTCATCATCCATTGATTCCATTGCCTTCAGAAGGTTCTCCTTCAGTCTTGCCACCTTGTTGTCATTTGCAGTCTTCAGAGCTTCAAGACGCTCGATTTCTGATTCAACTGCTGCACTCTGTGCGCTCAGCGAGCGAATGATCTTTGCATAGGCATCTGCCTTGCTGTGAAGAGAATCTTCAAGCATATCTAATGCTTCATAGTCGATTTCTCCTGTTTCTGGATCTGCATTGTCCAGAATAGTCTTATAAGCCTGTGGTATTTCGTAGAGATACATTTTTCTTTTCCTCCTTTAATTCCTCTAAAAGCTGATCGCGTGTCATTTGACGTGGATGTCCAATGTATCTAGGTGGAATCTTTCTCCCACATGACACTGTCTGTATAATTTCATTTGTTGCAGGATCCACAGAGAATTTAATCTGCAGATCCACATAGCGTGGCTTGTAGTAATCCACTCTGTTGTCAAAGTAGCTTTCTGCCACTTCTGCCAAATACTTTGTCAATTCATCATGAATTGCTTTAAGATCAATCATTTCTATCTCCTGTCTTCTATCATTTCTGTAATTTCATCAATCAGATCCTGACTGCTGCGTGCCATCATCCTGTCATAGACTTCCTTGTCAGCATCTTCAGCCTTGTTCAGAATGTAGCAGAATGCAGTTAATATCTGTGAGCTTAGATCATTTATATCTCGGTCTGTTACCTCTTTTTCTTGAAGGATTGCAGTACTCTTTGACATTGCACCATTGCTCTTGCTGCACATATACATATGTTTCATCCTCTTGCCTTCTCATTTTCAATCAGCTGCATGACTTTAATCAGTTCCGACTTGTCTACATAGAGCTGATCATGCTCTGTATGGATCAGATACTTTCCATTGTATCCATCAGTGATATCGAATCGAACAGGTCTTCCCTGCTGTGTTACTGCATCCACTTCATATGCATCCAGGTGAAAGTTACTTTGCATTGCTTCCATCTCCTCCCATAAGTTCCAATTTACTTTTGCCATGTATCAACAAAGCTTTCTCCATTCTTAATGTAGAAATGATTGTCATAGCATCAGAATCCCAAGCTGAACTGCAACAAGTGTGAGAATTGCGATTGTCATACCGCAGATCAGAACAACGTCGCTGTTGCTGATAGTCTGCACTGGTTCTTCCTCAACTGCTTTTCTTCTTGCAAAAGACGGAATATCCAACGGCTTCTCGAAATGATGCACCTTTAAGCATGTTTTTTCATTCATTGTTTGCACCTTTCCTTTCTTCTAATGCTTTCAGTCTGTCTGCCCAGCGTTCTGCTTTACTGGCAATGATTTCATAATCTAAATGGATCCACGCAACTTCAGCTGCATTTGAAACATCAGAGTATTCCTCAATGATGCTGTCCATATATACTTCTGGATCCTGTTCAGCACATGGATTTGTTCCATCAAGCGCTCTGATGTACTTGAGGCATGCCTGTGAAAGCTCAGCTGCTTCCTCTGCAAGCTGCATAATGAGTGCTTTTCTGTCGAGCTTTGAGTGAACATAGTGCTGTGCAATTGTTTTTCTTCTTACTACTTCCTGAATATCTGTTCCATTAATCTTTTCCATGATCAGCCTCCAATGTGATTGATGATGTCCTTTATCATTGCGAATCCACTGTCCATCGTGGTACATATGATTCTTGTACCACTTAGAAAATGGATAACTACGTGTGATTCATCTGAATGTTTTGACTTGACGTAAGTAATGTCTACAACATCTCTGTAGCTGTCTGTTGCTCTTAAAGCGTTCAGCAGCATGTCACAGATAAATTGTTTGTCTTCCATATTTGCCCTTCTTTCTGTTAGAATATTTGTGAAGTCATTCGAGAATGCTTCACTTTGTGTAAGAGGGTTCCATGTCCTGGATGCCCTTTTTTTATTTGGCATATACACCAGCTTGCTTCTTCAGTGTTTCAAGTGACATGTTCACTACCTTTGCAATTGATGTAATGCGCACTTTTGCTGGTTCGATTCTGAATGGCAGCTCATTGTCCATCCTGTTTGCATATTCATAGATTCGAACAGCAGTGTTGTAAGAGACACCAAGAAGCTTTCTGATATCAGCCTTGTTCAGATATATCTGATTGGCAATCTCTTCTCTTGTTTTAACTTTCTGCATCTTCAGTTCCTTTCAGAAACTTGTTGATGAAATACACCTGCCCTTCTCCAGTACATTTAGGAGTCCTTGTAACTCGTACACTTCCATCAGGATTCTGCACTGTAGACTCTTTCACTTCGAACAGATGTAGATCCATACTCTTCTGTGTTGGCATATTCTTAGATGATCCTGACTTGATCAGATATCCATTCTGTCTCAGCCATTCGAATAAGCGCTTCTGCCCAATCTCATATCCGTTCTGCTTGATGATCTTTGCAAGGTCTCCTACCAGAATCGATGTATGAGATGTAGTTACTGCATCAGCGAATAAAGCCTTCGGTTTCATCTCCTGGATGATGATTTCTTTCTGCTTGAGCTGTTCACCTGCCTGTAGAAGCAGATCAGCAAGACTGCCAGGATTGTGAGTGATGTCATAGGCCTTGTCATCGGTCATATAGACACCGTTCTGTCGGATGGCAGGAAGTACTTCACTTGTCACCCAGTGTTTGAAGCGTTTGGCGCTTGGAAGCTTGGAACCCAGGATTAAACTGTAGAGACCACTTTCGTTGATGATAGTCATTTGTTGAACACCACCAAGGTCGCCCTGAATTGGGGCATCCTTTTTATCTTCTTCGCTAACATGAGTGGATATTGCATTTCTCGCCTTTGCATATCCAAGTTCCTCTGCTACATCTTTGCCTACGAACCATGGTTCACCATTTCTCTTAACTGTTCTTACTTCAAATTCCTCATTCTTAAATACTTGCACTTTTTCCATTAATTCCCTCCATTTGTACCACAACACGTTACTTATCGTGTAAAAAAATTAAATACGTATTTTTTCTGCTGGAATTCCAGAAGCTTTAGATAATAGCATCAACTCTTTTGCATTCATAACACCTCTACCAATGTTTAAGTTCAGCAATCTTTCATATGGGATACCACTTCTTTCTGATAATTCAGCAATTGTAATTCCCATGATTGATGCAATAGCTTTAATGGGTAATAATTCTTCATCCATCAATAGTTATTCCTCCTTCTCTGTAACGTACTGTGTTACTTCACTTATTATTCTAGTAACTTGTTGTGTTATAGTCAACAGTTTTTTGTAACATGTTACGTTTTTTTGCTATTATATAATTACAAAGCCAGGAGGCACACATTATGAGCAAGAGAAGAGATGACGATTATGATTTTGATTTAAATGTAGGAAATCAGCTGAAAAAATTAAGACAAGATAGAAATCTATCAATGCAAGATATTTCTGATAGATTGAATGTTAGTAAAATGACAGTTTCTAGATGGGAAAGCGGAGAAGTTAGAATGTATGGTAGATCATTAAAAGATTATTGCGACTGTCTAAATATATCATTATCTGAGTTCTTTGCTTTAGTTGAGAAAAACTAACCTTTCAAACTCAAAAATCGATACAAAATGTATCGGTTCTTAGTTTGATTTATCAAAAATCGAGTTTTATCGAGTTAAGCAAAACTCAATAATCTTTTAGAAGTAGATCTGATAGAAGAAGATACAGAAATGTTATAAAAAAGCTTAAGAACGAATAAAGCCACTGAACAAGTCAGTGGCTCTACCCTACCCTTAAGGGCTATCTGCGTATATATTTATATACCAGATTCTCAAAATTTGCAAGAGTTGTGAAACATTTTGTTTCACATTTAAACAGAAATACAAATAACCTAATAGCGAGTTGACGTATCTTGGCAAGGTGCTAAAATAAACGCACGAGAAATCCCATTCAGGATGAAAAGGAACCTTGCTAAATGCGTGGTTCCTTTTCGCATTTTAGAGTAACTCATAATAATTTCATGAACAAAAAAAAGATAACCCCAGGCACATATGATTGCTCAGTACGGTGTACCTACCCCACTTGGGACACAGTGTTAATCCTTCACAAGTTATCTTTACAACCATTATAACAATTTACAACGTCAAACGAAAGGAGGCACATATGATTGGCTACGATGAGAAACGCAGAACCTATTTTGTTCAGTACCAGGTCAAGGATCCTTTGACAGGAAAATGGAACACCAGGAAGAAGCGTGGCTTTAAGCTTAAGCGTGATGCTGCACAGTATGAAGCAACAGTTAAAATAGAAAAAACAGACAATGCTCCAAAGGCCACATTTGCTGAAATGAACGAGCTTTACGAAAAGTCATATCAGATCTCTCCTGGTCAGTCTCAGCAGAGACACACTCACTTCGAAAAACGTTTTCCTCTGAAGGACAGAGACATAAGAAAAATTACTCGACTGCAATTGGAAACATGGCGCGCAGACATGATCAGTGATGATCACTATGCGACACGCACAAAGAACAAGACAATGGCATACGTTAAATCTGTATTCAAGTTCGCCTACGATGTATACGGTATTCCTAATGCTGCACAGTTCCTCAGATCAGCCAAATATACTGATGATGAGATAATGAGCCAGGAACGCCCTGTATGGACACCAGAACAGTACAAACGTTTCATCGACTGTGTGGATCTTCCAATCTACAAGATCTTCTTTGACTTCCTGTACTGGACAGGATGTCGTAGAGGCGAGGCTATGGCACTGCAGAAAGCCGATCTGCATGGCAACCAGGCATTTATCCATTATTCCATCAAACACTTCAAGAACGGCCTAAAACCAACCAAAACAAGGACATCGAGAACCATTCTATTGGATGATACACTTACAAAGGAGCTCGAACCTCTGATGGCAACTGAGGGAGACTTTGTATTCGGTGGTGAGAGATCACTTTCTATTTCTACAATTCAGTCACAGTTCGTAAAGGCAAAGAAGAAAGCCGGTATAGAAGACAATGTAACAGTACACTGTCTGCGCCACAGTCACGCAACGTGGCTGATCAACAATGGTGTGAACATAGTAGCGGTATCCAAGAGACTTGGACACGCTGACATAGAAACAACGCTGAAGACCTATGCACACCTGTTGAAAGACACAGACAGCAGCATGATGGAATTCATAAACAAATGCCACAAATAGTCAAAAATCCGAATTTCGTTCCAATTTCGTTCCACAGAAAAATAAAACCGCATAAATATGCGGTTATTTTATATTCAAAGCGAGCGACGGGAATCGAACCCGCGTATTCAGCTTGGGAAGCTGACATTCTACCATTGA
>OIWM01000895.1_pt1 | contig 33031 bp, 38 predicted proteins | sample 1587451 | NCBI WGS metagenome assembly OIWM01 (sample SAMEA3888907, study PRJEB22519) | human gut metagenome | biome: human gut; feature: human-associated habitat; material: faeces | place: Denmark | collected 2011
ATGTCCGCATCATCGCTGCTACCAATGAAGATTTGGAGGTATCGGTGAATGAAAATCCCGAGGACTCGGACCTCGTTCTCGGGATTTTCAGTCCCGCGCATAGACCATCTCTGCCAAGGCTCCATGGTACCCTCCGGAAGACTCGAACTTCCATCTACGGCTTCGTAGGCCGCCGTCCTATCCATTGGACGAGGAGGGCTTGTTTCATTCACCGCTGCAAAGGTAGAGAGTCTCTTCCTCAGCACGAAATCCCTGCAAGAATTGCAGGTCTCCTTTTTCCTTTTTCCGTCATCCAATCCGGGACCACAGGCAAGGTGGGGAACGCCTCGAGTCCTTGCGCGCGCGTATTGCAATGTTAAAGAATAGAATTATAGATTCTTTATAGATACTCTATCCTTTTGAGCTGAATCCCGCTCCCAACGGCTTCCATGCTCGTTTCACCGCCACAAAAGGTGGGAAAAATGTGAACGGGGCGTATACGGAAGGTGGCTTTTCTGTGAGCGACCGCGGAAGGACTGTGAGAGGAAAGGTGGGAAAAATGTGAACAAGCTGCAAACAGCTTCACGGGAGGTCGATCGAGAAGTCCTCGAGCATTATCTTCCGGACGATGTTCACGGCGTGCGCACGGTCCATCTCCCCTGAGCGGACCAGTCCTCCGTAATAACGGCACTTGGAGGCCGCGAAGTGGAGCCGTCCGCTTTCGCAGATGCGGTCAACGAACTGCACCACTCCGAGGTCAGTCTTCCGGGAGGCCATCACCAGCCAGTTATAGACCGTGGAGTAATCACCGTAGTCCCTGCGGGAGGCGTCCTTCCCGCTGGTGTATATCCAGATGAAGATGGCGTTGGAGCGTGACTTCCGTCCCGGCTCCTTCTCCCTCTGGATCTCGTACTCGAACCAGATGTCGCTGTTCTCCAGGAGCCACCTCCGCACTGGCTCGAGGATGTCCTTCCTCAGGCAGGAGGGACGGTACTTGGGCGAGAGCCCCAGCATCAGTTTGAACTCGTCCAGGTCCGTGCGGAACTGTCCAAGCCCCTTCCGGGAGATGAGCATGTTGCGGATGGTCTTCGTGTGCCGTCCCTTAGTCTCGAGGGCGGGCCCCTTCAGGAGGAAGGTGCCTCCGACGCTCTCGCCGTAGTAGGTCAGTACGGGGAAGATGTCACGGTTGATGGTAAGGCGGATGAAGGACGTGTCCCGGATGTCCTCCACGGTCGTGACGAACACTCCCCAGACACGGTTCACATTGCCCAGCTCGTCCCGGATGTAGCGGAACCCGAACTGGAGGTCCCGCAGCCCGAGGGCCGCCTGTATGACGTGCTCCTTGTGGCGTATGTCCATTATCTCCGAGCAGTCGATGGTCACCTTCTGCTCTGAGCACAGCTCCTTGTCCAGCGGGCATCCCGTTGTCATGAACCCCTGCAGCTTCTCGAATATGAGTATCAGTATGTCGTGCTGGCACGCCGTGAAGTTCTCCGCCTTGTAGGAGAACGTGAAGCTGTTGGGCAGTATCAGCATCGGCTGCTGCCTCATGCCCGGGGGTTCGGCTGTTGACATCCCCCGCAGCTCCGGCAGCGAAAGGTCGCTGATCCGGATGGTCCTAAGGTCTTCTTTCATGATGCTTTCTATCTCTTGCAGGGGCAAAAATAGTCAAAATATTTTTGACGGATGCTAAATTAAACTTGACATTTCGGATTTTCTTCGTACATTTGCCGCCAAGTAAGCAGAGAAAATTAGATTTTTCATTTTAGCGATATTTCCGCAATATGGTGAAATTAGATTTTACAGCGGTGTTATTTTTACTCCTTTTGGTCTCACCCCTTTATGCACAGCGAACGATGAAGGGCCAGCCGTTCCTTCAGGCCGCCGCCCACTGGGGCGGTGCGCCCGGGGTGTCCGTCAGCGGAGGGCAGTACCTGGAGCGGTCGCTCTGGGAGGCAGTGGTGAAGGCCCAGGGCTTCCGCGCGCCGCTCTCGACGGGTGACGACCTCGAGTGCCTTGACATCACTGCCGGAGGGACATGGCAGTGGAGGCTGGCATCGACACGCTCCCGTGCACTGTGTCTGTATGCAGGGGGAGGGCTGTTCGCCGGGTATGAGTGCTATGACCCACGCAAGGTCCTTCCTCCAACTATCGAGCTGGGGATGCCGTCCAAGGGGGTGTTCCTATACGGACTCAGCGCGGCAGTGACGGTGGAGGTGTTCTTATGCCGGTCCGTCGCCCTCGTCCTGGGTGCGGACATCCCCGTGAACTTCTCCTCACGAGCCTCCCGCATCCGGTGGAACACCACCGCCGGGATCCGTATTGACCTGTAAATCCATCCATTGACATGATACCCAGAAGAACCATCCTCCCGATAATCGTCATGCTCCTGTGCGCGTCTCTCCAGGCACGTGCGCAGAAGCTGTCCGTGTCGACCAACGCCGCCGACTGGGCCAACTTCGGCACCGCGAACGCCGAGCTGTCGGCTGCCGTCGGACGCCACTGGAGCGTCAACATCTCCGCCCGGTACAACCCTTGGACCTTCGGGAAGGGCTCCGAATGCCGGCAGAACCGCGTCAGGGGAGCCGCCGTCGGGGCACGGTGGTGGCCATGGAACGTCTATTCCGGCTGGTGGATCGGAGCGAGGGGACAGTGGGAGGAGTACAACCGCGGAGGGTTCCGCTCCCCACGCACTGAGGAGGGCGACGCCGTCGGCGCGGCCCTCTCGGCAGGCTACTCGCTGATGCTCCACCCGAACATCAACATCGAGTTCGGGGCCGGCCTCTGGGGAGGATGGCACCGCTACACGGTGTACTCCTGCCCCTCCTGCGGGAAGATAGTGGAGCAGGGCAGCGGAGCGTTCATCCTCCCCTCGGATCTTCTGGTCTCACTTGTATTCACATTCTGAGTTATGAAAAGATACCTTGCATCCATCCTGGCGCCCTGCCTTCTGTGCATGGCCGCCCTGTCCTGCGATCCGGCTCCCATCGCCGTGGAGGACAACTCGTTCACCTTCTCGTCGAGACATTACCTCTCCGGGGAGGAGAACCTAATCAGTCTCTCTCTTGAGAAGGGATGTCCACAATGCGACTACACCCTCGATTACGTCATCGACTCCGACCCGTCCCTGCTGCTCTCGCGCCAGGGAGGAGCGGAGCTGCCGTCCGGCTCGGCGGTCTCCTTCAAGGACGGCCCCGTGACACTGAGGCTCCCCGCCCTCGCAGAAGGGGAGCACAAGGCGTCGTTCATCCTGTCCACGGAGGACTACTCCATCGGCGGGGAGCTGGCGTTCACGGTCACCTTCGAGCCGTTCGCCCTGCATGCCGAGGTGTCGGCTGAGCAGTCCGCTGGAACATCCACCCTGCTCCTGAGCCTCAGGGAGGGCGTTATGGACCGCGACTACAGCGGCACCGTCAGCATCGACGGGGAGAGGCAGAAGGGGATGGAGTTCAACGTCAACTTCAGCAAGACACCCATACTGTCCATGGCGATGCCTCTCATCAGGCCGGGCACTCATGAGGTGGAAGTGGACCTTCGTTACGGAGACAGGACGCGCTCCTGTACGTTCTCCTTCAGCGAGCCCCTACGCCATCCCGACCTTGACGTGGAGGTGGCGCGAAGCCCCTCGACGGGCAAGACACGCATCATGTTCCGCAGCAATCCCTACTCGCTGTCGGTGGCCATCAGGGACTCACTCGCGGTGAGAGGGCGGTGCGACTACCACCGTGCGAACAACAGGGAGGGGTACATAGACAAGTTCACCGAGTGGAAGGACATGTGCGACGTGGTGGAGCTGTCCCGCTTCGTCCCGAAGACGGGACAGTGGTACGACCTCACGGCGACCGCCCTGCTGGAGACCACGATGACCAACTGCACCATCAAGAACACGAAGTGGGTGTCCGAGTGGATTGATGCCATGGACGGCATCGAGCAGTGGTGGGAGGTCGACGACGGATATGCCAATTTCGTGGTGGTCTCCTCGACGCACCACCTGACTGTTGACTTCGAGAGCCTGCTCGGAGTGTGGATCAATGTGACCTGCCCTACCGAGACCGTCGTTTGGAACGGCGAGGAGATCAAGGACGGCAGCTATTCATATACTATTACCAAGACCAACGGGTGAGAACGGGAACGGTCATAACGCTGGCGGCTGCCGCCCTGCTCCTCTTCTCATGCGGAGTGTCCCGCAAGGCCCAGAGCCTCGCGAGGGGCGACGTGTCCGCCACGCTGAAGCTCCGTGACGAGGAGCCTCTCCTTCCGGAGATGGAGGCACTGCGCAGCCACCGCAGGGACACCATCCGCGTGACGGGACTCAACGGTGAGGAGATGTTCCTCATGAACGCCGTGCAGGACGAGGACGGGGAGATGGTGGCGCACGACGTCATCGACGCGGCCGTGGTCACCGCCCGTTTCCGCAACGTGGCGGAACGTCACGGCAAGGTGGACCTGGAGTTCCAGATCATCGTCCCGGAGGCGATGCAGGACTCGAAGTGGCAGCTGCGCTTCTTCCCGGACATGTACGTCCTCGGGGACAGCATACGTCTCGAGCCGGTGGTCATCACCGGAAGGGACTACAGGAAGGCGCAGCTCAAGGGCTACCAGCAGTACGAGCGTTTCCTCGCGTCGATAGTCAGCGACACCACCCGGTTCATCAATGTCTGGCAGCTGGAGCTCTTCCTCCAGAGGAACATCCCCGAAGTGTACGCCTTCCGCAGCGACTCCACTGAGGTCTCCGACGAGCAGTTCGCGTCTGTGTACGGCGTTACGGAACAGCAGGCGGTCGACCACTACACGAACAAGATTGCCAAGCGGTGGAACAACCGCAAGAAGAGCCTCAGGGACAGGATGTACCGCAAGTACATCAAGGTCCCTATCGTCACCGAGGGGATACGTCTCGACACCGTCATCCGTGACGTGAACGGCGACTTCATCTACAACTACGTGCAGACCATTTCCACAAGGCCGAAGCTCCGCAAGGTGGACATCGTCCTCTCCGGGGAGGTGTGGGAGTCCGACAGGAAGGTGTACCTTATGTCCCGCAGCGAGCCCCTGACCTTCTACATCAGCAGCCTCTCGTCCTTCGTGGACGGCAAGGAACGATACCTCACGAGGATTATCGAGCGTCGTGCGCAGGCGAACACCGCCTGCTATGTGGACTTCGCCTCCGGCAGCTCGGAGGTGGACATCTCACTGTCGAACAACCGTGACGAGATCGGGCGCATCCGGGGCAACCTCGCCCGGCTCATCGAGGACACGGTCTATGACCTGGACTCCATCGTCGTCACTGCCTCGGCATCTCCGGAGGGCTCCGCGAGGGCGAACCGCTCACTCGCGCAGCGACGCAGCGAGTCCGTGTGCCGGTTCTTCGAGGGCTACATCAGGCATTACCGGGACTCCCTTGACCGGGAGGCGGGCTTCAGCATCGGCGAGGACGGGGAGGTAGTGCACGAGGTGCACCGACCCGACATCAGGTTCATAGCCCGCAACGGGGGCGAGAACTGGAAGATGCTCGACGCCCTCATCAGGAAGGACAGCACAGTCACGGATGCCCAGAAGGAGGAATACACACGCCTGAGGGCCTCGGCCGCCGACCTTGACGCCCTTGAGGAGGGACTGAGGAGACAGCCATACTACCGGTACCTGCGCGAGCAGGTCTATCCACGTCTGAGGACGGTACGCTTCGACTTCCACCTGCACCGCAAGGGGATGGTCAAGGACACGGTACACACCACGGAACTCGACACGACATATATGCTGGGCGTGCAGGCGATAAGGGACAGGGACTATGAAAGAGCGGTCTCGTACCTTCGAACCTACGCTGACTACAACACTGCTGTGGCCTATTGTGCCCTTGACTACAACGCCAGTGCGCTCAGCATTCTTGAAACCCTGGAACCTACCGCCGAGGTCCTCTACATGAGGGCGGTGGTCTACACCAGGCTGGGCCGCGTGCAGGAGGCGGTGCAGTGCTATGTGAACTCCTGCGAACTCAACCCGGCATACATCCACAGGGGCAACCTCGACCCGGAGATAGCCGCGCTGATAAAGACATACGATCTCAACCGACAAAATGATTCCGATTATGATTACTGACACATTCTCCGCTCTCCGGCAGGACGCGCCGCTGGACAGCCTTTTCGAGACATTCTGCAATGCCGACACTTCCGCAGTGGCGGACATTGAGGCAGCAGCCTCAGGCTCGCTTTTCGACCATCTGTGGCCACTGGCCGTGGAAGTCATCGCGATAATGCTGATTGTCTTCCTTCTCTGTTTCCTGGTCTATCGCATTTCCGGAAGAAATCCAAGCCCGATAGAACTGGAGGTGGGCAGGATCAAATATGTGCTGATAGATATCCAGGAGAGCATCGACAGGAACTTCTATAGTCTCGAGGAGGCGGTCCGTGAGTCAGGAGGCAGGTCCAATACGAAACCCCACCGCAGCTCTTCCCAGGCAAGGAGGAGGAAGACAGCCAAGGACGTATCCCATTCAGGTGAATCTTATACAAGCATGAGCGCTGAAACCAAAATGCACAGCCATGAAGAAATGCAGTAAACACTCATGTGACATCGACCCCCTTAGAGGGGATCCCTTCTACGGCACCAGGTTCGGGGAGTATGCGCTCATCGCGCTGGCCATCATGCTGAACGCCTTTTTCATAGGGTTCGGGCTCCTGCATCTGGCTCCAGACGGGGGATGGCTGAGGACGGTCATCGGGTTAGCCGCAGCGACGTTCTGGGGGTTCTCCCTCCTTGCCGCCCTCTTCCTCATCCTCGGGACGGTGGTGCAGATCCGCATCTGCCTCACCCACCGCAGACGCCTCCGGGGCGCACAACCGACAGACAATGACATCAACCCATAAAACCAGTTTAAGAAATGAAGAAAAGAATTTTCATGATTGCGGCCGCCTGTGCAGCACTCGCGGCCTGCAGCAAGGAGCCCGTCGGCTCCGCCATCGTCCCTCAGGAAGAGGGGAGCATCGTCTTCACCGTAGCAGGGGAGGACCCGGCCGCCACCAAGGCGGTCTCAGCCTACACCACGTCCCAGACCTACGAGAGCCAGGTGAACAAGGTCCAGCTGTTCGTCTTCGGAAGCGACGGGGCGATCAACTTCTACCAGAACCTCGGCACCTCGACCAGCGGTTCAATCTCGACCACTGCAGGAACGAAGACCGTGTGGGCAGTCGTCAACGGCCCTGACCTCTCGACCATCGGGACCCTGTCGGCCCTCCAGGCCACGGCCGTGGACCTCTCAGCCAACAGCACCACGGCCTCGACGGGATTCGTGATGGCGGGAAGCGCCTCCGTGACCGTAACCTCGGGCGGCACCGCCAACTGTGCCATCACGGTGTCCAGGCTGGTGAGCCGCGTGGCCCTGTCCAGCATCGTCAACAAGCTCCCGCAGTCATACGGTGCCATCACCGTCGACAGGGTGTTCCTCAGCAATGTCGTCGGCAACCAGAACCTTGCAGGCAGTGCTGCGGCATCCACCTGGTACAACAAGAACGGCCGTGCGGACGAGTCCACAAGGAACACCGCGCACATCATCGACGGCAGCACCTACAAGGCTTCCTGCGAGGCCCTCACCTACAAGGGAGTGGGGCAGAGCGTAGCCAACGGAGCCTCCCACAGCCCGTCCACCCCTTACCTCTTCTACTCCTTCCCGAACAGCAGCACCACCGCACCGACAGGCTTCCAGTCGACCTTCGCGGCACAGAGGACAGTGCTCACAGTGGTGGCCACCGTATCCGGGAAGAAGTACTACTATCCTGTCGTCCTGGACAACGCCACCCTGGAGCGCAACAAGACCTACACCGTGGGCCTGACCATCACCGGCCTCGGGGCCGAGGATCCGAACAAGCCTGTTGAGAAGGGCACCATATCGGCAAGCATCACCGTCAGCGGCTGGACCGCAGGGGCGGTGTATGACGAGACAATCTGATTTTCGTAAGTGGATAATGATTAAATCACGGTCCCTTCGTCGCGATGATGAGGGGACCGCTCAGGCCCGGACCGGAGGACGGGGCGGAGGCGGAGATGCCGACGGGCACAGCCGACGCCGGGGAGCGACACCCCTCCCGGGCACAATAAATTCACAACTGCAATGACAAGAAGAAGACTTTCATTCGCCGCAGCCGTGCTGCTCCTCACCCTCTCCTCCTGCTCGGTCAAGGAGGACAGGGACGATTGCCCGTGCTGGCTTCAGATAGACCTCTCCACCTGCTCCCGGTACACCGACCTGGTGTCCCTCAAGGGCTGGACCGACGAGAGGTCCGTCTTCGGGGTGCACATCCCCGGGGAGGACTTCCCGACGGTCCATGAGGAGGAGGTGCCGCGCGGGATGGTGCACTACTGCGCCCATTCCCTTCCGGGGTCCTACGGGAGCACCGGCATGACCGTCGTCGTACCTGAGGGCGACCAGTCCCCGAGGCTCTACGCCTACCGGGCAGACGTGCCCGCCTACGGGGAGACGGCCACCGACCGGGTGTCCCTGCACAAGCAGTACGCCGCTGTGGCGGTGAAGATGGAGAACGCGGATGACGGGTTCTCTGTCATGGTGAGGGGCAGGTGGAACGGTCTGGACCTAGTGACGCTCGCCCCTGTCGGAGGGACGTTCTCGTTCGCTCCGGACCGTACGGAGGACGGAGTGTGGTACTTCCGCCTGATGCGCCAGGGGGACGACTCCCTGGTGATGGACATCACGGGAGCGGACGGTCACACCTTCCAATACGACCTCGGTGGGATGATAAGGGAGACAGGCTACGACTGGACGGCGGAAGACCTTGACGACATCTTCCTCGGCGTGGACTACGCCACGGGAGAGGTCAGCGTCTCGGTCATCCCATGGGAGGAGGGACTCGTCTATGACGAGGTCATCTGACGTACTATCAACAAATACAATTATAGCGATGAAAAGAATGATTACACTGATGGCTGCCTCTCTTGCGGCCATCACCTCGTGCACGCTGCACGAGATGGACCTGCCCGCCGGAGGTAAGGACGGGGATGAGACGGTGAAGGTGCAGGTCGTTCCCTCGGCAAAGGGGACGGACGGACCCGGGACGAAGAGCGCGGTGTCGGCGGGTGAGTCCGCGGTGAAGGACATCAACATCTTCTTCTACAGGGACGGACTTCTGGCCGCGTCGGAGTACATCACCACCCCTTCCGTCGTCACGTTCCTCCTCGCGAAGGGCGTTCCGTACAATGTCTACGCCGTCGCCAACGTGGGCAGGCTGGACCCGGTGGGCAAGGAAGCCGACTTCAGGAACATCCGGGTGGATGTGCTCTCGAAGGGGTTCGTCGGTTCGCTTAACAGCGGCGGGATGCCGATGGCGTGGAGCCGCGAGGGCTATACCCCGACGGAGTCCCTGGCACAGCTGCCGGTCTCCCTCGTCCGCCTCGTAAGCAAGATCCGCTTCCGAATCGACACGGAGGCCCTCGCCGGGCTGGAGGTGACATCGGTGCGGCTGTGCAACGGGGCCGGGGCGGTGACTCCGTTCCTTATGAACGGGCACGGTGGCAGCAAGGTCACGTCCTCCTCGGACGTGACGACGGGCGACTACGCCGTGGAGCAGGACCTCATGGAGCTCAACGAGGGCAGGGACGTGTACTTCTTCGCACTGGAGAACTGCCAGGGGACGCTGCTCCCGGGCAACACGGACCCGTGGCAGAAGATTCCGGAGAACGTGTCGGTGGCCAGCCTGTGCACCTACCTCGAGGTGGGGTGCGAGTTCCAGAGCGGGTTCGCCCTCTCGGGCAGCATCATATACAGGATCTACCTCGGGCAGGACAACTGCTCAAACTTCGACATCATCCGCAACGTGGACATGGGAGTGTCCCTGTGCCTCACCAACAACCTTGACAACGTGTCGTGGAAGATCGACCCGGACGTGGAGTACAACGGCTCGCTCTGCTCGGCATATGTCGAGGAAGGTCTACACGGGCTTGACGAGCTGTACGTCGGCGAGAGCAGCCTGATGGGGCTGCGGATCAACACATACCTCGAGGACTTCATCGGGGAGGGGCTCCCGGGCCACTCCCTTGCCGTCATCGGTCCTGACGGGAAGCCGAGCCCGGACTTCGAGCTGGGGGAAATAAGCTACTCAGGAGGACACTACCTCTGCACCATCAAGTGTCTCGATGCAACGGACGGGGACAACACGTTGTGCCTCGTGGACGAGGACGGAGAGATTGTGACCGACTTCACCCTTGATGACGGGGAGCTGAACGGCCTCCTTCCGCTGCTGGCCATTGGCGACGGAGGAAGGTACCGCCCGGGGGAGACTTTTATAGAGCCACAGGAGACTCCCTATCCTACGATCAACGGGGATGACGACCACGTCTACCTCTACCTGACGGACAGGGACGGGAACAATCTCAACTGCATGGAGGACTGGGGACAGTACGGGTTCGACCTGTCGCTGTTCTCGCCCGTGGAGACGGCCATCACCCCGACCTCCTCGCTGACGTCCCTTCTCAACTCATCGCAGTCCAGGATGCTCGCAGGGTATTACAAGGCCGTGACGAATAGCGGATATGAGATGGGCGACGGCCCTTCCTTCATCATCGACCTCAGTATTACCAACCCCGGCACCTCTTCCATAATGAACAGCGCGCTGTCCAAGGCGTACAACTGGGTCGACTATCACCGCGGAGCGAATCCCATCGTCGACCTGCTCTTCTCCACGGACAAGGCGGAGAGCGTCTCCTGGCAGGCGGACTACGATATCGTCAAGCCGAAGTTCTTTCTGGGTAGCGAGGACACCTTCCCCTCCAGTGCCGGCTGGTCGCTGGGCGGGCAGACCTACATAGCGGCGTACAACCCGTCGTACATCGACTACCGGTGCGACGTCTTCTACGTGGGCAAGCTCAAGTCCACCCTTGTCAGCCCGGTCCTCTCCAACGCCGAGCCGCTGTTCTTCCAGAAGGGCGGGAACTCCGCCTTCAGCTATGTCCCGGGATCGAGGACAACCATCGAGCAGCCGTACTTCTGCGACGGGAACACCCTGATCCTGAGGCACACCTCCGGCACGCAGGCCACCATCGACGGGCTGCCCTGCAGGATATACGTAGCGGACCCGTCCGACGGCATAGTGAACCTGAGCGAGAAGATGTCCATACCGAACAGTAACATCCGGTCGGACGTGGGCATAACCACGCTTTCGGACGTCTACCTGTCCTATGACTTCAAGGACTTGAACGGAGGCTTCGTCACTTCCGACGGGACCACCTCCAGCAACGCCACGTACAATTATATCTGGGGAGATGGCGAAGGTTACAACTATCGCAGTGCCGGATGGTACACAGGGCCTGACATGGCGAGGTCGATTTACGCCAACAAGGACACCTATATAGCTTCATACGACGGCTATAACGGGAGCAACCTGCACAACATCATCAACGAGAGCCCTGTTCAGTTCACCGTGAGCTGGAACACGTCGAGCAACTCGCCGACACTCCAGATGAGCGGGAACACCTTCGGATCCACCTTCAAGTGCTACGTCGGCATGGAGTGGAAGTCGAGCTGTAGCTGGGGCTACACCTCCGGTGCCAGCAGGACCACCACCACGTTTACGGTGTATGACCCGCAGGTGAACAGCACCTCCTACACATATTGCTATACGCTCAGCGGGGAGTCCGCCTCCGTGAACCTCCCTTCGAAGCTGACTGTGGAGAGCAAGTTCGCATCAATCAACAAGACCTACTGGCACGAGAACTGCACCAACGGCATCAACCTCAAGAGCAACCGCTTCTCCGAACTGGCTATGCCGGTGTCGGTGACATACTACATAAGCATCTTCCTGGAGGGACAGAACTCCGTGTGGATACCGATATCGACAGTGGTGCAGCCGTACACGGACAAGATTACCGCGACCTACTATACCTTCTACTCGAGCACGGCGAGGGGAACCTATGCCGATACCTCCTCGATGACCAATCCTGACGGCTCCGACAGGGGCAAGGACAGCAACGTCAGCTCGCAGGCATCGAAGTATTCGGAATACAACAAGGCGACGGCCACATACAACGTGGGGTTCGAGTTCCTGAACCTCTACCGCTGGAACCGGTTCGACTTTTAGGATACGGATTCTGTATAAAAAACGGCCTTCCACCCGAGATTGGGATGGAAGGCTTTTTCATTGCCGGTTCAGATAAGCGGCGACGCACTCATTCCTCGAGGTCCTTTCGGAACAGGACCTGCGTCTGGGAGATGAACTCGTCGCACTCCTCCGGAGAGCCGTCTGAAGTGGCAAGGCCGGAGAAGTCCCAGAGGAAGTCCTCCAGGTCCCTGATGCACGCCTGGGTCTGTGCGGGTTCGATGTCGGAGTAGCGCGACTTGACGGAACTGATTGTGAGTTGGATGAGAGACGATACGAGAGTCTCATATGCTGAACCTTGGATGTCGATATTATTCATTATAACTGTATTTTAATGATTGTCTTATTGATTTTTACTATATTTGCCCCGACCGCAGGGCGTTTCGCCGCGGCCATTCAAATAGTAGCGTGAAGCTGTTGAACAAGGTAACTGAAATCTGGAAAATTTTTAAACACACGGGTTCAATGGTTCTTACGCCCAGGCTTCGGCGTGGGTGTGTGCCATTCGTGTGTGGTCATTCCAGGACCTAGTTACCGTTGGTAGATGTCCACGCCTTTTTCATTTTCCAGCGGGTCATCTCTCGGCAGAACGGCTTCCCATGGATATACCCCAAGCTGAACCTTGGGTGTCGGGGGCGGACAGTCGGCATGCCCCGTCGGCTTACCGCCCCCTTTGTTTTCGCATTCATAGGATGGGGTATCAATGGCAGAAATCTCCAAGACTGAAATCGGATTCGAGCTCAGGAAACGAAATTGTCCGCCAAATTTACAACCCGTCAGTGACAAATGTCGTCACGGACTGTACGGCCTGAAAAATAGAAAGCCCCGGGCGGATGTGACCGTCCGGGGCCGGTGCAAGGATTGCACCTCTAAAAGCAAGCGGACTCCGCAGAACCGGGAATCCGACCGTAAAGTTAAGTATTATTTAACAATTATCGCATTTAGCGCATACGGTTTTTGCAAAATAACGCGTTTTGAATTTCGGGTTTATGTAAAATATCGCGTTTTTAAGAAATTTTGTTTATCTTTGTCCTGATATTAACGATATGGTTATGATTGATAAGCGAACATTGGAATTTATTCTCACCGACCAGCAGGAAGAGATGGAGGCAAGAGCGGAGGAAACTTTGTGCCATCGCCCAGAAGAGGATAAGATTGACCTTATGAGCACGCAGGCCCAGGCTGTCATCGGAGTAAGGCGAAGTGGCAAGTCAACGCTCTGCTACCAGGCGTTGCAAAAGAAGGGAGTAAAATATGCCTATGCTGATTTTGATGATGAGCGGATGATCAATCTTCAGGCAGACCAGTTGAACGACGTGCTGGAGATTCTCTACAAGATATACGGCGATTTCAATTACCTCCTGCTAGATGAGATTCAGAACGTGGACGGCTGGCATCTGTTCGTGAACCGTCTCCTGAGGAAGAAGATGCACATCATCATAACGGGATCCAATGCCAAGCTGCTAAGCAGCGACCTGGCAACTTTCCTGACCGGGCGCAACAAGGAGATTCCGCTCTATCCTTTCTCCTTCAAGGAGTTCTGTGTAATGAAAGAAGTAGATGTCAACAGGCGGACCACCAAGGCTGAAGGCTTCCGGCGTGCTGCCTTCGACGAATACCTCAGACAGGGTGGTTTTCCGGAGCTGCTGGTCATTGAAGACAAAAAGAGCTATGTGGGTACGCTGGTAGAGAACATTCTCAAAAATGATATTGAGAAGCGTTTCAAAATTGTCTACAAAGCGGCTTTTGAGCAAATGGCCCATCACCTCCTGAATGTGTCACCCGCTATCGTCGTCACAACGGACTTGGCGAATCAATTCCATTTCAAATCTGAACACACGGCAAAGAACTATGTAGATTACCTCAAACAGGCTTATCTGCTCATAGGCATTCAGAAGTACTCCCAGAAAAGCAAGCTGCGGACTATACAGGAAAAAGTCTATGCAGTGGATGTGGCGATGATGGACCAGCTGGAAAATGCGTTTGCCGGAGTGAACCTGGGGCATCGGCTGGAGACCATCGTCGCGGTACATCTGATCCGCAGATGCAAGATGGAGGGCCGGGATGTCTATTATCTGAACGACCGTTCCGGTGAATGTGATTTTGTTGTGTGCAAGGGGAACAATGTGGAGCAGTGCATCCAGGTCTCATATGACATTTCCGCCGACAGGACCCGCAAACGTGAGATTAACGGTCTGTTACTGGCGGCAAAGCAGACCAAATGCGATAATCTGTTGCTCCTGACTGACCATGAGAGCAAGGAAATCCAGCAGGACGGCTACAAAATAAAAGTTAAGCCTGTCTATGAATGGAGTCTGGAATAATCTAATTCGCATAGAAAACTAAAAGGCAGACCTTCCGGACGGCCAGCCTGAAAGGGAAGGCCCAAATCCCGAACATGGAAAGCCTTTCCCTTATTCTTTCAGCCGGAGTCCCTATTGGTCATTATAATCAAATCTGACGCAATGTATCCTAAGTTCATCATAGCAGGAAACGCCGCTACCGGGAGGGGATACCTCCGGATGGGAACGGTAATCAACCACAAGGACCTCCGGATCGGATATGAGAAGATCTGGGGAGGAGGCTGGTGGGCCCGCAACGACGCTACCCGCACTGTCATCCTGTACGGTTCATCCGGTGACTTCGGACATCCGGACTTCAGTCATCTTGCCTCGGTTTCGAGGGAGCTGATGGACTACACGTTCATCTATTCGGAGAGTCTCTCCGAACAGGGACGCATACTGGACATGGACGGAGTGGAGTGGGTCTAGTCCTCCTCACGTATCTTCGGAAGACGCTTCCTGTCGTACTGCTTCCTTGACTTGTGGAGCACTCTCCTGAAGGATACCTGCGACCCGTAGGCCGCGATTTCCTCCTCACGGCTGGCTTTGCGGTTGGCCTTGATGAAGTCCTGCACCGTGATGCGGTATGCGTTGTTTATTTTCTTTCTCTTCATACCAGAATCCGCTTCCAAAACTGGGCCACTATCCTCCCTGTCAGCATTGTGACACATCATCTGCCAATGACTCCTTATAACTCTTCCTCCTCGGTGTCGGCCAGGTCGCCCATCCCGAACTCTTCGAGGATGGCGTTCGCCTCCCTCGTGGTCCCGTCTTCTGTCATGGCCCCTGCTAGTATCACCGCAGCGTCGGATATCAGGTCGTAGGCCAGGGCAAGGTCGTTGCCCCTGTAACCGGCCATCATCCTTTTTACCGTGTAGCGCAGTTCCCGTAGCGCGGTGAGGGCCTCCGACGCGTCCCCACCCATCGGGAGGGTGTCCGTCTTCTTCTTTTCCATCTCCATACTCTGGAAAGTTTAATTTATCTTCTCTTGCTTGCCGTCCGCCTGCTCACAGGCGGACTATCTTAAAACATCTCCTCAAAGATAGCAAATAAAGATAATTTAAATTTCACGTATACGAAATAAATTGATGTATACTTGATTGTGTGTAAATTCTAATTTAGTTTTGTCCTCAAAACAAGCAGGAATCTCATGAGGACAATCTCTTTCTTCAACGAGAAGGGAGGCAGCGGGAAGTCGACCTTCTGTCTGATGATGGCGTCGTGGCTGCGCTACCGGTGCGGCCGGAGCGTCGCCGTCATCGACCTGGACGACCCCATGCACAGCATCTACGAGATCCGACAGCTCGACCTGGAAGCCTTCCGTGAGGGAGGCCGCCATCTGATGTCCTTCGTACCGGGGGATGCAGACCCGGACAGGGACTGGTACCCGGTGATTACCGCTGAGACTGATGCGGGAGAGGGTGACCAGAGGCTGATGGAGTCGCTCATCCGCAGCATGGAGGGCGAGTACGACTACGTCATCATCGACTTCGGAGGCTCCTTCGGGGAAGGGGACACGGTCGTGCGGTTCCTGCGCTCGCACCTGCTCGACCTGATGGTCGTCCCGGTGTACAGCGACGAGACCGTCGTGCTCTCCGCACTGGAGCTCTGCTACAGGGCATCTCTTCAGGGGCAGCGCAGGGCGGCGTTCTGGAACAGGACGACTCGCAGCGAGCGGGCCGCCGGAGGGGTTGACAGACTCGCGCGGGTCAGCACACTCTTCACACGTGACGGCACCCCGGTCCTCCGGACGAGGATTCCCGACATGCAGCTCTTCCGCAGGGACTGCCGCACGTGGCGGTTCCTCAGGAGCACAGCCTGCTGGCCGCAGGCGAACATCGACGCCCTGTGCCCCGAGCTGGAATCCCTCTTCGCCGAGGTACTCTCGCTGCTTGAAGAAGACAACAACAAAGACAGATGATATGGATACGTTCATTCTATTATTGATCCTTTGCCTGCTGGCTGGTTCGGTGAGCTATATCGTATGGCAGAGACACGCCCAAACGGGTTCCGCCTCCGGCAGGGACACCGATGCCGTACCGCACACCACGGTCAACGTGGCGGCGGGGGCGGTGGTGAAGATACGCCACGCAAGTGACTCCATCGAGCTGCAGGTGAGCGGCCCTGAGCCGTACCTTGGCCCCTTGAGCGATGCGGCGGACAGCATCCAGGCGTGGGATGCGCTGCGCAGCGGCAAGGCGACACCCGGCCAGCGGCGCACCATCATCGAGCAGCTGGAGGCCAGCGGTCTCCACGTGACGGAGAAGGGCGAGGACAAAGCCCCGTCGGTGTCCCGTGATGAGCGGCTGCCCTCACCGGAGAGTCCTGCTGTTCCTACGTCACCGGCATACGACGAGGAGCCCGAGGGCAGCCTGGTGGAGGCTCCCGTCGGGGCATCCACCTCGCTGGAGGACCTGAAGGCCCTTGTGATTCGAGGCCTGAAGGAGCACCTGTGCACCCCGGCCTTCGCCCGTCTAGCGGCACGCGAGTACGGGTTCAACATGGAGTTTCAGGACCCCGAGATGCAAAGGGAGTCCCTCGACGAGGAAGAGCTGAGGAAGGTGGAGGCATACCGCGAGGCCATACGGAAGGACGTCTCGGAGGCGATGCGCCTCTTCGGGGAGGACCATCCCTCCCGGCCGCTGGCGAACGCCGCTCCGCAGCGGAAGCACCCGGAGGGGGGCCCGAAGATGAAGGCACCGGATTACGATTTCTCAAGACTCAAGTGATTATGGAAAGGACAAGGACAATCAGGAAGGCGGGGACGGTGCTGTCCCTGCTTCTTTTCACGGCAGTGGCCGTATCGGCTCAGAACTTCAGCGCAAGCGGGGCCCTCTCGACGGCTGACGGCATCGTCAGCGGACTGAGGGACATAGCGTTCCACCTCGTGGCGGGCATCTTAGCACTCATCGCAGTCGTCCTGCTGGCATGGCAGGGAGCGAAGTACCTCAAGGGTGACCCCCAGTGCAAGGACTCCCTGCTGGCGTTCGGAGCGGGCCTAATCATCATAGTGATCTTCATGGAGGTCATAAAGGCGGTGTTCTAGACATGAAGGTGAAGGTGTACCGCTCGCTGGACTGCCCCTCGTCCCTCTTCGGGATGAAAGGGGCTTACCTGCTTCTCTTCATCGGCGCGCTCGCTCTGGCGCTGATGCTCGCTTTCGTCGTCGGGGCCCTTACCTCGAGCATCCTCGGCACCATGCTCTTCCTGGTGCTCGCCCTGGCGGCCTACTTCACAGTGCTGTACGTACAGTCGCTCTACAGCGTGAAGGACCTATGGAGGCTCTTCTCATCGCTGAGCCTGCACAGGTGGATAATGACACTCCCGGTAAATTTCTCGGACATATGGAACTCAAGGCTAGACAGCGGGACTGGCGCCAGGTGATGCCGGTGCTCGCGATCAAGGACGGCATCATAGTGTCGCGTAGGGGAGAGCTGACCCTCGGATGGGAGATAGCCCTCCCTGTGGCGTACTCGCTCTCCGAACAGGACTACGACTCGCTCATCCTCCGCTACTACGAGGCGGTCCGCAGGCTCCCGCCGTGGACCGTCCTCCACCGTCAGGACGTGTACCTCCGCGGCGAGTGGCACCCCGACGGCGCGCCCCGCTGGAGCAGGAGCTTCCTGCAGGACTGCTCCGACCGCCATTTCGACGGACGGCAGTACCTCACCCACCGGGCCTTCCTGTGGCTGACGGCATCGGGCCGCTCATCCCTCTCCCGGCGAGGCAGGGACAGCGGCTACTTCGGATTCCGCATCAGCGCGGACATGCCGGACGAGAGGAGGATGGCGGAGTTCGCCTCCGTCGCCCGCGAGTTCATCTCCTCGGCCTTCGAAGGCAGCGGCGTGAAGGCGGAGCCGCTCGGCTCTGCCGACCTGGAGGGCGACGGGGACACCGTCGGGCTCATACAGCTGATAGCCTCCTTCGGGGACAGCTCTCCCCTGATGACGGACTACGAAGAGGGGCGCGACTACGTCCAGTACCGGGACCACAGGGCCATCGCCTTCACGGTATCCCAGAGCAGCAGCCTGCCGACGGAGGTGTGCACCACCTCCCAGGGAGGCATGTCGCCGGAGGGGTCCCCGGGGCTGTTCCTGTCGTACGCCTCTCCCATCGGCATCCTCCTGCCGTGCGAGCACATCGTCAACCACTACATCGTCGTCCCTCCGCAGGATCAGGTCCTGGGCGACCTCGAGGCCCGCAAGGCGAGGATGACCAGCGGTATCACCTCGTCTGACAACAGGGTGAACGCCGCACAGATTGGGGAGTACATCGACGACGTGAACCGCCTGGGGCTGTTCACCGTCCGCAGCAGCGTGTCGCTGATAGCTTGGGACAGCCCCGGCCGTCAGGACGAACTGCGCTCGCTGGTATCGTCCGCCCTCTCCTCGATGAAGGTCAGGGCGGTGTGCGACAAGCTCGACACCCCGCTGCTGTGGTACGCCTCCATCCCAGGGGCGGAGGCGGAGCTGGGAATGGAGAACTACATCCCGATGGAGCTGCTCTCGTCCCTGTGCCTGAGCACCTGGGAGACCTTCGACAGGGGATTCGGGGAGGGAACGGTCCGTCTGGTGGACAGGCTGCGCCACATCCCGGTGACGGTGGACACACAGGTGTCCGCGCTGGAGCGGCAGCTCATCACGAACTACAACGCCTGCGTGTTCGGGGCATCCGGCAGCGGCAAGTCGTTCTTCATGAACATGTACATGCGCAACTGCTACGACAGGGGAGAGCACGTCTGCATCATTGATGTGGGTGACTCCTACGAGGGGCTGTGCTCGATCATAAGGGAGGAGTCCGGAGGACGCGACGGGGTGTACTACTCCTGGGACGCGTCCCATCCGTTCGCCTTCAACCCGTTCGCAGGGTTCCGGGGAGACGGGACGGCGGACAACCCCGGCTGGCTCTCGGGGACCGGTGCCATCCGTCAGGACGAGAACGGCGTGAACTTCATGCTGTCGTTCCTGATGACGGCGTACACCCCGAGGGAGGGATGGACGGAGCAGAACTCCACGGTGGTGGTGTCCCTGCTGGAGAACTTCATCTGGACGTACGTGGGGAAGGGTCCGGCGCACAACCCCATTTTCGACGACTTCTACACGTGGGTCAACGACGTTGCGGCGCCCCTGATCTCGGGCCGTGACGGTAAAGGGTACTTCATCCATTCGGTGAGAGTGACCCCGGAGATCTTCGACGTGGAGGGATTCATCCTCTCCCTCGAGGCATACAGCCTCGGCGGTCGGTTCGGCTTCCTGCTCAACGAGCGCAACCCGGAGGACCTCTTCTCCAGCCGGTTCACCGTGTTCGAGGTGGACGCTCTGTCCAACGTGCGGAACGACTCGTTCTACTCCATCTGCATCCTCTGCATCATGAACGCCTTCGACGTGAAGATGCGCAGGGAGAAGGCCTTCAAGGTGCTCGCCATAGAGGAGGCATGGAAGGCCATCGCCAACAGGACAATGGCACCTTACCTGGCGGGCCTGTGGAAAACCAGCCGCAAGTTCCGCGTGAGCGCGATGGTGGTCACCCAGCAGATGAGCGACATCCTCTCCTCGGAGGTCATCCGGGACACCATTCTCCAGAACTCGGCGGTGAGGATTCTCCTTGACCAGAGGAACAACAGGGGCATCTTCCCCCAGATACGGGAGATGCTCGCTCTCGACGAGACCGACAGCAGCCTCGCCCTCTCCGTGGGCGGGGGCGTGGATCCGCGCTACGGCCATTACAAGGAGGTGTTCGTCAAGCTGGGCGACTCCTTCTCGTCGGTGTACGCCGTGGAGGCCTCCCCGGAGGAGGCGCTCGCCTACGAGTCGGACAAGGTGCGCAAGCGTCCGTTCCTCGACCTCGGAGCCGAGGTGGGATACAGGGAGGCGGCCAGACGGATCATCTCCAATCGGGAAAAACATTAAAAGACAAGAATCTATGAGACACAGGATCACACTCATCGCCGCCGCCCTGACGCTGCTGCTCCAGGGCCTTCCGGCACGGGCACAGTTCGCCGTCATCGACGCGCAGAACGCAGCCAACCAGATAATGTCGTACATCCAGGACGGGGAGAACGCCCTGAGGAGCATCGAGAGCATCGCCCAGGTGTTCGAGTCCATCGAGCGAGTGCACGGAGCCCTGGACAGTCTCCAGAGCATCTACAGCCGCGTGTCCCCGGTGATAAGGGACACAAAGGCCGTGGCGGACATAGCTGTCAACTACGCCCGCGTCGTGGATGACTGGGAGCGGTACTCGGACTACATGAAGTCCCTGGACGGGGCGAGCTACAACGAGATCAAGTACTCCTTCTACTGGGGGACGAGGCTCGTCAAGAACGCCGCCGAGGACTTCGAGTACGCACGCAAGCTCATCTCCTCGCGAGGGCTGAACATGGACGACTACCAGCGGTACAGCCAGCTCCAGCAGCTGGCCGGACGGCTTTCGAGCATACACAAGGCGTTCAGCGGCACGCTCGAGCGCAAGCGCAGGACGGCGGAGCAGACCCGCGCCGTCAGGGATGCCACCCAGGGCCTGAGGAGCATAATGAACTGACGCCATGGTAACCCTCAGCATCACGACATCCGTCTATGACGTCATGGACGAGATCCAGCGGCAGACCATCCTCGGGGGCTCAAGCGAGTTCTACCACCTCGCCTGCGCCCTCGGGGCCCTGCTGTGCGCGGTGTACCTTGTGCAACTGAGCGCGAAGGTCCTCTCCGGTAGCGGGGCTTGGCGTCCGTGGGACATCGTCAAGCCGGTGGTCATACTCCTCCTGGTCCAGAACTTCAACCTCGTAACGGGCGTGGTGGACGGCACTATAGGCGTTGTCTGCAAGGGCATCGCCGGGTACACGTCCGAGTCCTACAGCTGGGATATCATCGACAACTTCCGTCGGGAGCTGGACGAATGGACCCCGGAGGACGAGGTGCTCGCCGAGCAGCAGCTCCAGGACAGCGCAGAGGACGATGCCGACGGGGAGACGGGCTTCCTCGGGGTGAACTGGCCCAAGGTCGGGACGGTCCTCGACTCCGTCAAGGACTGGTGCTTCGACACCCTCAAGGCGTTCTTCGGCATCACGGCGAGCCTCGGGTACAGTCTCCTTGCACAGCTGGTTGCGACACTTGCCGAGTGGATAGGGTACATCATCCTCATCTTCTCGAAGATATACCTGCTCGTGCTGGCCTTCATCGGTCCGTTCGTCTTCGCGATAAGCATCATACCCACCTTCCATCAGGGCATCGGGCAGTGGGTGGCAAGGTACATCCAGATAAGCTTCTGGTATCCTATACTCCAGATCATCAACCTCGTATATACCCAGTTCGTCTCCCACATCCCCGACATGATGGCCGGGGCAGAGAGCATGGACACCCTGATGGCCATGAACACGATGTCGACGCTCCTGCTCCTGTTCGTGTCCATAGCGGTCATCTTCATGTACTTCTCCGTGCCGAAGGTGGCGGCCTGGCTCATCCAGTCGACGGGTTCTAACAACGCCCACAACAATGCGGGCAGGGCAGCCTCCGCAGCGGTGGCCACCGTGGCAAAGGCCGTAGTCTGACGATACACACTACAACGATATGAACGATGTGATAAAATTCAGGAGGAGCATAGAGTCCTCCCTGCGGACGACCGCCATAGTGACGGCCGCCGCGCTTGTGTCGCTCGCCGCCGTGGCGGCAGTGGCGGTGCTCCGCTCGTACAGCTTCGTCACTGAGCAGAGACGGCAGATATATGTCGTGGACAAGGGCAGCTCGATCCTCGCCCTCCAGTCTGACGGCAAGGCCACGAGGGACCTCGAGGCGGTGGACCACGTCACCCGCTTCCACGAGCTGCTGTTCAACATGGCACCCAACTCCGCCACCATCCAGCAGAACGTCGACCGTGCGCTGAACCTTTCGGACAGGAGCGTGTACGACTACTGGTCGGATCTCTCCGAACAGGGGTTCTACCAGCGTCTGGTGCAGGCGAACATCACCCAGCAGATGGTGGTGGACTCAGTAACGGTGGACGTCTCCGTCTATCCGTACACGGCGCGGTGCTATGCCCATCAGTACATGATCAGGGAGAGCAACATCACCGCCTATGAGTTCGAGAGCTCGTGCCGCCTGATCGAGACGGAGCGGTCGCCGGTCAATCCCCACGGGCTGATGATAGAGAAGTTCAACGTCGTGCGCAACGAGTCGCTCGGCACTAGGAAGAGGAAATGACCATGGGAAGGATGAAGGAATGGATAAGGAGGCTGTCGGAAGGGTCCGGCGGCCTCATGGTTAGGATAAACTGGAGGATTGTACTCGCAGCCGGAGTGGCCGTCGCAGTGCTGTCGCTCCTTTACCACACGTGGAAGTTCATGTCCCTGAGGGGACTCTGATATTGACAGGATATGAAGAGTGTTCGTATAGCATACGCCGTGGCCTTCGTCAGCGTCCTCGCCCTTCTGGGCTGGGCCGGATGGAAGGTCATAAGCGTGAAGGGCGAAACCGCCCAGGTGAACCAGGTCGTGTCCGTGCAGATAACCGAAGGGGAGCACGCGAGCGTCGACGAGAGCAAGACCGCCGGTTACCGCAATGCCGACGAGGCCGCCCGCAGCAGGGGAGTGGAGCAGATATGGGACCAGATGGCGGATATGATTGCCGAGGAGGACAGCGGCAAGGCAGCCTCGGCCACCGACAGCCGTACCATGAACGAGGAGAAGGCAATGAAAGCCCTTCTCGGAGAGAAAGCCCCCGCCCCAGCACCGGCCCAGAAACAGTCATCAGGATCACAGGGAGGTGCTCCGTCAAGAAAGAGCGCGACACCAGCCAGTGTTCCTGCACCTTCTGCGGAGCCGCCGCAGAGCCAGGCTGACAAGTATATGAAGGACTACGAGACGGCTTCCGAGATTGCCCGCAGGATATACGGGACGGAGGGTGAGGGTGCATCCGGGGAAGGGAAGAGCAGCAAAGCCGGAGCCGAAAACAGCGAGGGAAGCCGCCCGACGCGCAAGGTGGACTCGTGGAGCAGCGGGGGTGGCATATCATCCCTTGACGGAGAAATCGAGCAGGCGATGGAGGAGGACAGGCCGGTAAGGTGCATGTTCATCCGTGACGAGAAGCTCAAGTCCGGTCAGCGGGTCACTCTCCGACTGCTTGAGGATGCGGTCATTGACGGGGTGGTAATACCACGGGACTCCCATGTCTCGGCCCTGTGCACCATCCGTGACCGACTCTACCTCACCGTATCCAGCGTGGAGATGAACGGCAGGATACGAAGGCTGGGGCTGGAGGGATACGACACCGACGGATCCCTCGGCATCTACTGTCCATCCGTTGACGCTTCCGCTGCGAGGACGGCCCGTGACGAGGCTCTGAACATCGGTCAGAGCGCACTCAGGGGAAGCATCGGAAACATCGCATCCAGCGTCCTGAGGACCGGTGCGGGCATCATCCGCTCATCCTCGGGGAACACGACGACGGTGACGGTCCCGTCCGGTTACACCATTTATCTTTTGAAGGAGGAGAAAAGATGAAAAGAATCATTTCAACTGTTGTGGCCGCCCTGTTCGGTGTGGCCCTGCTGAAAGCGGAGACAGTGGACACCCTCCGCCTGTCGACCCTGTTCACCACCCATGTGGTCTTCAGGACGGAACTCGTATATGCAGATCTCTCGAACACGAAGCTCATCGCAGCGAAGATCATCGAACAGAACCGCTGCATGCTCGCGCTGAAGGCGAGGGAGCCGTTCACCACGTCAGCGTCCGTTTCGGCCCTTGAGTCGGACGGCACCATCCACACGTTCGTGATTGCCTACGATGAGAGGCCCTCGTCTCTTGTGGTGGACCTCAGGGGACAAAGGGGCAGTTCAGTACAGGATATGCCGTCAAGGGATCCGAAGGCTACGTCGGTGGAGAAGTCCAGGCAGCGGATCTTCCACATCGGGCACAAGGCATACGACCTGATGCTGCTCTGCGAGGACATCTACATCAGCGGAGACAACACCTGTTTCGTCCTGTCGCTTCGGAACCGTGGCGGAATCAGCTACGAGGCAGGTGATGCGACATTCGTCGTCGAGAGCCGGAAAAAGGGGAAGAGAAGCGTGCAGTTCGAGCGGAACCTGTACCCTCTCGAGAAGTCCGGAAGCCTTTCCACGCCTCCAGGAACCACATCTAGAATCGTGTACCGCTTTGACAAGACCACGATAACGAAGGACCAGGTCCTGAAGGTCTATCTGTACGAGACTGGAGGACAGAGGAACCTTGTGCTGACGCTCAATCATTGGGATGTCAACAAGGCGCGAAGGGAGTGAGGCCTATTCAGATGATTATTGCTCTGATGTGCTCTCCTCAGTTTTTCCATCATCCGGATAATCAACCGCATAGATATATTTGATGATATTCTGAAGGGCTGGTTTGTCTTCAACATTTAAAGGATCAACTGCTGTGGATTTCAAAGTACGTATGCTGTTTTCATCTACATTGAAGAGCTTTGCAAAGTACCCTATCCTGAATTGTTTTTTAGGGTTGACCTTAATGGTTCTGTTTGTGTCCTTCTTCTTCTCAGATATGTATATTTTGGATTCACCTTCATTGGAATCTCTCCAGGTGTATTTTTTCTCCTTAGGATTGTCTACCCATGTTGGTTCAATTTTTTGTTCCCAAAAAGTTTCATGATAAGAATAATCCCAGATTATTTTGTCTCGAGATTCCAAGGCCTGATATTTCTGCGAAATTCTGTAATTCATGATGAAGGAGAATAGCGTAATCTCTGACAACGAGGTCTTTTGAGACAAATTATATCTCAGTCTATTGTCGTCTTTCGACATTTCAGGTTCTATGATACCATTATCTTCCAGTTCCTTTAGGTATGGACGAAGGTCAAAGCCGCAAGGAGCGAGTTCCATTTGATTATTCCCGGTTGTGAAGGTTTTCTTCTTTCCGGTAAGAATCCTTTCAGCATTTGTCATCAGGAACAGTATCCTGTCCTGCTTCCCTGCATGATAATAGGCTCCCGGAATGTTTGACACCGTCCCCTCACAGTTGGTGAAGTGCTTCAGCAAAGAGGGATTAAGCCTTTCTACTGCTTTCCTATATAGTGAATACACTGTCGGCTTCTTTCTATCCATTAAATCATCGGGCTGCCTTGCAGTTTTCTTCAAATAATCTTCCGTCAATTCCATGGCATAATGATGTTCATCCAGAAGGAAAGGAGTCTCAGTATCCTTATTGAAATAACCAATTACTCTGAAGGAGTCCAAATCAATAATGATTGCCGGAGAGGTAACTGCCCTGTGCCTAATGTCAAATTTTGCAGAAGTCATCCGTACTTGTCTTTTCATCTTCCTGTCGCCTGTGATGAAACGGAATTTCAATGAATCATCTGCCGTCTTGTCAATATAGTAATAGGCTCTGCCTTTTTCTATCGTTATGGGTTTAATGTCTTTTGTAGTGATTGTTCTATTTGGGACTAACTCAGAAATGCAGTTGTACACGAATTTGGGGCTTCGGGATTCTACAGGATAAGATACGAATCCCTTATCATTCTTATATATCATGAGAGGAGCATAATAATCAGTTGATGGATTGAACGCCATTTTGCTGGGTTGAATGCCACGTTTCTCAAACAACAGACCTTTTGCTATTACGCCCTCTATTTCAATAACCGATATAAGGATATAATCAGACATAAGCGCTGTATAGGCCGTTTCACCGCTGCCGTCCCCTGAAGAAATAAACAGATATTCTGGAGAGAGCGTTTTTACATCATCAAAGTCATCAAATAAGCCGTCAACGGAATCATAGAGGAAAAGTCTCTTTTTCATAGGCTCCATTAGAGCAGCCCATCGACATCGCCACTGACCTCTCTCTATACGAGATATTTTAGATAGTTGATTTGAGATGAATGGATGTATGGATGTCCAACTCACAAACATTTCTTCGCGTTTGAATCCAAGCAGCTCATCAGTCAAAATAACTATATACTTGTTAAACTGTAGGAAGAAGGATGATTCAGCTTCAGATAGACAATTATCAACAGTTCGGTCGATTGGGTTCTCGTTGGACTCGTATGTGCTGTTTGTATCCATATCTTATCAATATCCTGTTTTTGTAAATCTTAATAAGTTACAAATATATGAATATTTCGATTTTATTATCAATAGATTTCCATTTTCACATTTGATATAAAACAAATTCTTGACATCAAATCTTCAAAGCAATTAATATCTTGGATTCTCTGAAGACTTCTTATATTTTTGCAATCAAAATACAATTTATATGCAAAATTTTTCAATTTTGTCCGAGCAGGTGTTTCTCAAAAAGCAAAGTGCGATTGAGAATGAGATTTCGGAAATTGCACAGACTATCAGTCAGGATGTATTCCCGATATACGATGGCATTGCAGATTACTCGGCATATGTAAGGTGCCCATACAAGATTGCTTGGGTTCTGAAGGAGCCCTACGATGACAATGATGGCACAAATCCAACCGGAGGTGGCTGGTCAATACCAAGGGATTGTTTTCTCTCCGGAAACCAGAAGTGGACTGTCCTTTCTTGGCAAAGGGTCATCTATGTTATGTATGGTCTGCTGAATAATCTGTCTTATAACCAGATGGACTATGTCCGCAACGATCCAGAGATGGGCGAGGTTCTCAAGGCAGTTGCCTGGATAAACCTAAGCAAAATGCCAGGACGTACCAGTTCAGGGAGAGGATTTGCCGATTATTACCATAAATATTGGAAACCTATAGTCAATAAACAGATAGATCTTTACTGCCCAGATGTGATTGTATTCGGTAATACACTGTCCACCTGTCACGATGAGTTTCTTTCTCCAGATGATGTCCCTGTCGAAGATGTTGTTTGTGAGGGGAAAACAATCCTCTCCGTATATCTCAAAGGAGGGAAGGTTCTCATTGATGCATATCACCCTGGTATCAGATACTTGAAAGGTGTAAATGACAGCATAGCCAAATATGTCAACTCAATCATACAGGTGATTCGAAAGTATTGCACACCGCTTCCTTAAGGGATGATCTGAGGTGCAAAGCTCATACTATTTGAAATTCATCCACCTCAGGAATGATGGCGAGACCTCCCCAGGTGCCATGAAGCTGCCCGATGGAGTCGATGAACTCCACCGTCCCGGTCCTCCCGGCATATTTCGCAGCCTGAATATCCCTTCCATCCGCATTATACATTTTGATAATGCGGATGGTATCTCCTATGTTCACCTTTCTCATATTCAGTTCTCCTTATAGTTCTCCACACACCATCGGAAGTCCTCTTCAGTGTGCATCATCTTCCCCGCCACGATTCCGCTGCGGACTACCTTCATTCCCTCATTCACAGGCTCGCAGAGCAGCAGTTCCATCGAGCCGTCCGATACCATTGCCCTGCCGTCTTCCAGCCAGGCGCACCATCGGCCATGTGTTCTTGTTATTGCATCTATCTTCATATTGTTGTGTATTATTGACATTCAAAAGCATCACGGATGTTAATAAGAGTAGGAAGGAGTAGCCCGTAAAACCCCTCGTCGAGAACGAACCATCCTGGAAGGAATCGGTTCTCCTTTTCCTTTAGCATCCCCAGTGCTTCCTCCTCGGAGTAATCTATATCTTCCGTATCGGTCATGAACGCATATAGTTCGTTATTTACGATGGCAAGACTTCTGACCTCCACCTCCATCATGGAATCGTTTTCCGGTTCTATGACATAGCCGAATACACTATCTTCAGTATTCATCATTTGTCCTGACTGTACGAGAGTCAATATCTCGGTATTCAGGAGGGCTGAGCCCTCCCGAATCATGTCTATGGCCCGGCTCATGGCTCAACCCTCCTTACCTTTGAGGCAACCACCTCTATCGTTGTCCTCTCACAGCCAAATGCGTCAGTGTAGCGGAGATTCCTTAAACGTCCCTCGATATGAAGCGGCGTTCCCTTGTCATATATTGACAGGTCGTCCTCTTTGTCCGCAAAGGCTGTACAGTTATGCCAGGTGGTTTCGATGAGACTGCAGCCCTGCCTGTCCTTGAATGCATAGTTCGTGGCGAGTGAGAAGCTGATCGCGTTCTTCTCGCCAAGATTACTTACCCTTGATGTGCCGACGATGCCTTGCAGCTCGACACGGTTGATGTGCTGGTTGTATTCCATTGTCTTGAATGTTTATGAAATTTTGTCTCTAATCTCACTCAGGCTTGCGAAATGTACCTTTTCGCTGAAGCATTTACCTGCGTGCCAGAAGTCCTGCCACAGGTCATCCGAATCCTCGCCATCTCCGTTGACACGGAAGATGATGTCCGGGTATTTCAGGGACAGCTGCTTTATGTCCTTCTCATAGCTGTACCACTTTGCATTGATTGACTCGAAGGATGACATCTCGTTGTCGCCCATCATAGCATCAATGTCCTCAAGCATCTTCTGGAATTGTTCCCTCGGCCCCTCCTCGAGAGTGAGGGAGTATGTTGTGTAGTATCCCATCTCAGTATATCTTTTCTTCAAACCCGTCAATCATCAAAACCAACTGAAGTGGTAAAAACCATTCCTATGATCTCCCTTTTCGGCAAATCGCCTCAGTGTCAACACGACATCTTCCTTGAACTCTTCATCGGAAGCTCTGCCAATGAAGTCCGAGTCGAAGTATCCTTTGATTTCTTCCGAACTTTTCTTTGCGATATCCTCCACCGCATTTTGGAATTGCTCTTCAGGTATTTCCCAGTCACCCACACAATCATCGTTGAGTGACCCGCATATCTCGCATCCGCAGTCCGAAAGCAGACTCATGAGTTCCTCTATCTGCCAATTGAATCCGTAATCCCCGTATTCAATCTCCCTTTTAATCTGTACGTGTATCCTGTTTCCCATACTTATTGGTGTTTAATGTTCAACGTTCTCTTCAAGCCATTTCCTGTTCACGAAATAAGCGGAACTACCGAACTCATGCAGCCCCCTGTCATCATTGACGAGGTAAGAGTTCTCCTCAAATCCGTCGAGTTCCATCAGCATCTGGCTCTCCGGCCAGCATACTACTTCAAATGTGTCTTTGTCCATTTTTCAATATTGTTTTGTTCATACGATGGAGGAGGCCCTTTCAGACCTCCTCGTAAACTTCGAACCACGGTGCAGTTTCATCATCGTCATCGTGCTCATCCATATAGCGCTGACTCCATTCACAGTACATCTTTGCGAAATCCTCGGAAAGGAAGAAGTCTGCATCGGCATCATCAGGTACATCAAGTCCCGGGCAGCAGTTCTTCATTTCAGTCCTCAGGTCGCCCATTTCATTTCTGCTGTACAGCTGTCCGTTGAATGCTATAATTTCAAGCTCCGGAAGCCCTTTAGGATTGTGTGTAATGTGGAAGTTGCCGAACTCATCAGTACAGGACCAGGCAAGCTCAACTGATGGGAAATGTTCCATTATCAGGTTCTCGACATCTTCAGACCTGTCCCAGGCGGATGTGGTGGAGAACCGCATCATCCCGTCTTCATCTACGGTGAACTCCTTTTTCTCATCGACATAAGGACCGCACAGACACGCCTGTGCAAAGAAGTCAGGATCTATGGTTCCCCTGAGGTGCATCCCTTTGACGGCCAATAGTTCTTCCTTAGATAATTTCAGAAGGGCAGCCACGAGGTTACCCATCCAGTAGCGTCCGAAGCCGTTTTCGAGGTTCGGCATCGTGTTCAGTGTTTCCGCAAGAGCGCGGAGATCCTTCTCGTCGCCGGAAGCGACAATGTGATTGCAAGCCCAGTTTGGCATAATTGATTTCTTTAGGTGGTTAAACTATCCCTCTTGCCGCAGGCAATGTTCCGCCCCTTCCTTGAGGGATGCCTGCGAAGCTCTGGAAGTGCATGGGAGGAAGGATAGGTCAAGGGCGGGCGACGGAAACCGATGCCTGAAAGGTGTCTGTTTCCTAGAACGAAGGAACTGCCCCTTGCCGACTGACGAGCATGCTTGAACTTCGCAGAGCAGGCAGACCTGAGAGGATGGGTGAAAGACTATTTCATTCACTGGGTGTTTCATCATTACTAAGATCGCATTTTAAGGTCTGAGTGGATTTACCTGAATATCATTCTAATACAAATCTTCGATTGGTTGGTATATTTGCCAATAGAAAATAAAGTTGTAGATTTGTAATTTTACAATTATTATATGGCGGCAACACTTACAATACGGCTGATTATATGACAAATCAATCCTAGCTGTTATTACAACTAACGTTACTGTCAAAGGATTGAGTGGCTTTTGTTTATCAATCATTATATTTGAGGACGGGAAATTCATTCACACAAATGAGGGGTCTTTTTTTGATGAACAGGGGGCCAAAAAAACATAACTCTTACTCTAGGCCGTGAATGGACTGGGGGTGATGTAATAGATGACTACTATAAATAATTAATTTGAGAGTAAACAATAGTATTTATGAAGAAAGGATTGATATTCGTTTTGGGCATGATTACAGGTTGCCTGCTAACCTGTATAGTCCTGTTTTTCATCGGTAGAACTATGGCTGCGTCAGAAGAGACAAATGTCACATATTCAGAACAACCAGTAACCTTCACGGAGGCTTCTAAGTTTGAGGTGTTTCAAGTTCTTGAGAATGGAGCACTAGCACATTGTGAAGAACATAGCTATGGTAGTTCGTCATTTTTCGGGCCAATCGTTTATCTTATGTCTGATGGACAGAATTTATACTATGACGAACAGGTAATCGCTATCCCGAAAGGGAAAAGAGCAATGCAAATTGGGACTTATAAATACCAAAGCCAAATGGGAGTAAAGACGGTCCCAGCATTAAAGATTGAATAATAAATATGGGGGCAGGGAAATACCTCAGTGCTCCCCTGCTCCCCGCGTTTTGTTATACAATTTATCTTATGTTAACCAATGGAGACACATCTCCATTGAGATTGTACCAGCCTGTTTAATCCAGGATTTCATACCGCAGTAAACTTATCTGTCATTGCTACGCTTTATTGAAAATGATGGTTATTCCGTCAATTACAGTCTCAGCCTCAACAATCTTTTCATCCAAATCTTTCCTCAGTCCTACAGTGTGGAAATCGGCATCCGGATTGTGGTGGATGGGTATGATGGCTGTCTTCGGGCCAATGAGTTCACAGATCTCCTTCAGAGATTGAATAGATGCATGTCCAGACGTATGGTTGTAGTCGTATCTCTTGCTTCCTTTCAGGCACGGTGTAGAACCTGCAACCAGGGGCTGAATAAATGCATCTGTTTTCTCATTATATCCGCCCCAGCCTTTTTCCACATAGCCACGATACATGGAATAGACGAAGGAAGTTTCTTCTTTATTACAGAACTTAAGGATATCATCTATCCATTCTGCAAACTTATCGCTGCTACGAATAAGCATCGTAAAGCCACAGTCCTTCATCTTAGTTACAAGCCCTTCGTTTTTCGTCGGCTCATAACCATAGATATAGGCTTTACCGTTATCAAACTGGTAATGAGGCCCAAGTCCCTTATAGGCTCACCTGCAAAGTTCCGTGTTTAAGTTATCCAAAGATCTTATAGATTCTATACATGAAGAAGGTATAGTCGCTTACACCTCGTAGTTGGGATCTAAAGGTTTTGATCTTTGAGTTTAGAGATTCAGCGCCTGCGTTGGTGGAGTGATTGATGAAGTAGTTCAGAACTTCATCCTCCCTGGACTTGATGGCATCTCTTGCAGACTTTATTTCACGTAGCGAACATCTTGTTGCCGTTTCATACCAGTCATGCAACTTGACTTTCGCAGCCTCCTTGTCCAGAGTTTTGCTACGGAAGATTGAGCGCAGGCCGTTCACGATATCGTATGCCTCCTTGAGTTTGGGTTCTTCTTGAAAGAGTATCTTCATTCGTTCCGCAGTCTTGTCAGACCATTTCTCACGGCTCTGCGTCAACGCACGCTTTGTTCGAGTGAGCAGTTCCAGTTTGGTATCCCCATTTGAGTATGTCGGAGCTTTGAACCGTTCGTTCTTGCGCTTCGGAGGACGTCCACGCATTATAGCTCCCGGCTTTCTGGGATGCTTCTTCCTATATCGTCTGCGGCTTTGTGCACGACGCTTTTGTGTCTGCCTGTGCTCGCGTTCCTGCCTGCGTAGTTCAACCTGAGCATCCCGCTTGAGATGAAGCCTGACTTCCTCAATGGCATCGTGGCAACGTTTTAGAACGTGGAAGCAGTCAAGCACAATGGTTGCATTCGGGAAAACCGTAGAGACGATTGCACGCATGCTGCTGGACAGGTCCATTGTCACCTCCTTGACTGCCAGCCTGGCTTCTTCGGGTATCTTCATCAGGACTTCGATAACGTCTTCCGCTTTTGTGCCTCGCACTATGGATATGACAGAGCCCTGTTTGCAGTGCCCGGCCTTGTTGGAGAGGATTGTGACGAGGTCCTCTTGAAGCATAGTCTCATCAATGCTCAGGTTCTCGCCCAGATTGTCTTCAATCAGCATCCAATTGGATGCGTGATCTCGCTGCTCCCATTCGGCGTAATCGCTCAGATGATGTTTGTATGACCGTTCGAGTTCATCTCCGTCAATCATGAAATAACGCCCTAACAATCGGGCGGTAACTGGCGTCGAGTCCATCAGCTCCTTTTAAAAAAACCGCGAACTCTTCGGAGTAGCGGGTCCCTTCTGCCGTTGTCGG
>OIWM01000899.1_pt1 | contig 32950 bp, 29 predicted proteins | sample 1587451 | NCBI WGS metagenome assembly OIWM01 (sample SAMEA3888907, study PRJEB22519) | human gut metagenome | biome: human gut; feature: human-associated habitat; material: faeces | place: Denmark | collected 2011
TTTGGGATATTATCTCACATCGTTGGCCGGGATTCTAGGCGGGTGGTTATTGTGCACTTACGATTCACTAATATACCGGCAACGGACAGTCGGAATGCTTAGCTCCATGCCTAACAAACTAAAGGCAACAAATGTTTTGGATGATCTATCAACTGTTACCGTTTCCCAATTTAAGTTTAGAAATACCGTAATGCCCAATATAATAGCGCTTGCAGTATCGTATACATCATTTATAAGTTGATCAAATTCATATGTGGTAAATGCACTTGAAACGCTCCGTTTATTCTCCGTGTAATGAAAAACTATCGTTTGACCATCTTCCTCGAAAACAATTCCACCATGGTTTATTGCATTGCGAATATTTATATTAACGGATTCTGTTAATTTATCAAATCCGTTCTTGCTTAAAATTTCACACAGAGAATTTAATTTATATGTGGAAGCGTAATCCTTGGTAGTAGTCTGATTGATAATCAGTGCAATAAATCGGTATAAATTCGTAAGGCATCCTTCTACGATGGAAACATAGGTAGGGATACGGAATTGCCGATTTTTCATTGCAGGACTATCGTTTAGTCCAGATAGGTCATTTATCACATTGGTTACTTGCATATAAGCATTGTAACCAGTTAAGAAGAATTCAAATATTGTGTCGTCGATTGACAGAGCAGGAAGTTGTGTAGCGATACTCTGTAATGCAGAATCGGTTTGATTAAACACTTGCCTATTCCAGTAACAGCACGGATCGAGGTTTATGACCTCATTCATGATGCAAAGAAGCTCATGCTTACAGGCGGATATGTTTTGGGGGATTTCTCTATTGACTTTTTGGAGAATATTTTGTGAGTCGTCCTTACCATAATACCGATATTTAGCTGCCAACAAAAAATCCATTCTATGCTCACCCCTATACCTTAATATATCTCGTCGCCCGTCCTGCACCGATCCGCTTTACCGAACCGGTCTTGACCATTGCTCCGAGAACGGCTTCAACGGTCGTGGGGCTGACATCGGGGAGAATTTTGCAAATCTCGGCTTTGGATAGCGGCGTCAGGCTGTTCAGGACGGTCGCCTCCACACGGGCCTTCTTAGTGATCTTTTTGCCGTGTACCACTGCAAAACGCTTGTCCAACTCCTTATAGCACATATAGAGTGTGGACAGGAAATTCTCAATAAAGGGGAAATAAGAGTTTTCATTCGTTTCCCAACCGGCAGAGGACTGCCGCAAGGCTTCGTAATAATACGCCTTGTAGTGGTTGATCTGTTCCTCGAAGGACACATATTTACCGGCATCAAAGCCATTTTTGTATAGCAGCAGCAGTGAGAGCAGGCGGGACATTCTGCCGTTGCCATCCCGGAACGGGTGGATGCAGAGGAAGTCTAGTATCACACAGGGGATCAAAAGGAGCTGATTGATATTCGCATCACTTTTGGCATCCAGATAGGCAAGCTCCAACTGCTCCATTGCTTTCGGCGTTTCGCTTGCAGGCATAGGACGGAAGCGGACACGGCGGTTTCCGTCAGCGTCGATCTCCAAAATCACATTATCATCCGTCTTGTACTGCCCGCCGTACTCATAGTCCGCAAAACTCATCATCATTTCGTGCAGCCGCAGAATGTCGCCCTGCCGAAAATCAATATGTTCATAGCCCAAGTGGATCTCATTCAGCGCATCTCTATACCCGGCTATCTCTGCCTCGTTGTGGTTCAGCGGGGCGCTGTTCTGATTGACAATGGCGGCGATACGTTCGTCGCTGGTCACAATGCCTTCGATGGCGTTGGAGCTTTTGATGGACTGCACCTTTGCGACAGCTTCCAGCTCCGTGAAGATCTGCGTGTATTCTTCCTTGCGCACGCCAGCCATAGTTTTGAGCGCCGCAATATTGGAAGTGAGGTTCACAAGGCTTGCCGGCAGCAAGCCGTTATTCAAAAAGGAGTAATCGAATCTTCTCATACAGCACCAGCCTTTCTGCACACAAATTATAGCATATTATGTGCAGAAAAACAAGCCACTGCCCCGATTATCTGCATATAAATCTTTAAAATATATGCAGATAGAATATCCGAATAGGCAGTAATATGAGAAAACGGCACGGGGGTTCCGTGCCGTCTGCGTCAGATCGCTTTGATTTTTTTGAGGTAGGCCACGGCATCGGAAATCCAAGGCAACAAAGGTATCTTCGACCATGTAAGTGCAATATTCAGCAAGGGGGCGTCGCCATACCTTATTTTTAGTATACCGCATTCGTCCCCATTTTCCAACCACCTCTCGTCCTTGCGCACACCCCCTCGAATTTGACCTCTCCCGTGCCTGAAACGTCCTCCAAACACCCCATTTACAGGTCAAATTTTTGCCTGATGCGCATCACCCCCAAACCCGCAAGCCCTTACGCCGCAACGGCTTCAAGTCGTTGCCGATAGGGATTCCCTCGACTGGAAGGACTACGATGCCGACACCATCTACCAGCGAGTCACCTCCAAGGTGCAGGCCGGCAGCATTGTGCTGTTCCACAACGCAGCACTCCACACACCGGAGGCGCTGCCGCGTATTCTGGAATATCTCATCAACGACGGCTACACCGTGCTGCCCATCAGTCAGCTGATCCTGACGGGGGACTATACCATCGACCACACAGGACGGCAGTTCCCGACGGAGACAGCTTCGCCCCCGCAGACATGATCCAACTCACGGAAGCGCTAATTGTGCCACAGCATTCCCTCTGCAAAAAAGAGACGGCCGGGGCCGTCTCTTTTTTGCTATTCTGCGCTCCCTTTCTGTTTCCTCTATTCCTCCGGAGCCACCGGCAGAACAAGCCGGGAGCAATACCGCCGCGTTTCGATCTCCCGGCCGGTATAGGGCGCCACGATGCCCAGCACACGGGGCGGAGCCGCAGGCGTCAGTCCCCGCGCGTTCGCCTCACGTCCCAGCCGCAGCCACGCCTCGTCCACATTGCTGTAATCGCCGCAGTACAGCACCGACAGCGCCCGGCACTCCGGCAGCGTCACCGCCCCGGCAGGCGCTTTCTCCGGCCGCACCGGAACGCAGACCGCGAAGGGATAGGGCGTGTCGCCGATGTATCCCGCCAGATAGTCCTGCCGGTCCGACATGGTAAACAGCGGCTCGTCGGACAGCACGCAGCCCTCCCGGATGCACTGGCTGTAAAAATCGTACATGGCGTCGTACCGCTCCGCGAATGTGTGACCCACATGCCACTGTATGCAGCAGGTCACGGCGGGCAGTGTCACCATCTGCACGGAGAACTGGTCGCTCTCCGTGGCCCTCAGCCGCATTTCCTCCACGCTGCGCTGCAGGCTGTGCAGCCGCTCCTCCAGCACCGCCAGAAGGCCTTCCGCCTCGCCGCCCCGCACAAAATAGCCCGCGATCTCCTCCGTGCCAAAGCCCATGGCTTTGAACTTCTCGATCTGCAAAATACGCGCCACATTGTGGTTGTCATAGTAGCGCCGCCCGCTGTCCGGCGCGATGTAGGCAGGCTTCAGCAGCCCCTTTTTCTCCAGCCGCATCAGGGTACTGCGGGAAAGACCGCAGGCATGCGCGGCCTCGGTGATCTGAAACAGCTTTTTTGTATCAATTTTCTCCATTTTTCTTTCCAAAGCCCCTTGCTTCGTTCATCGATGAACGGGTTATACTACTATTATAGAGGAAACCGCGCCGCTGTCAAGAGGGCGGCACGCTGGGGAAAGGATGTGTACCATATGATGCGGGGCAAACGATGGGTGTGTCTGGCGCTGTGCCTGCTGACGCTGCTGGGCGCGGTGCAGGTCAGCGCGGCGGCAATCATAGCCCTGCGGCCAACGTTCGTGGATATCACCGGGGACGACTGCCGCGTATACGAGCAAAGCGCCGACATCGGCACGCTCTCGTACAGCGCCATGGCAGCACCCGACAGCCTGTCCTTCGCCGGGATCGGACAGGAGGCCGTGATGGAGGGCGGCGTGCAGACCGGCACGATGGTCACGCTCACAATGAACAGCAGCCAAAAAGCCCAGCTGCGCCTTGCGGTGTTTTCCACGAAGCTCCGGGTGCCCGCCCACACGAAATACACCGTCAAGCACAGCTTCACCGTCAGCGGCAGCTGTGACGCCGCCAGCTTCCAGCTGGTATCGCTCGGCACGTCCTGCCGGCTCTCCGGCGCAACACTTTCGCCTTTCATCCGCGACGCGGAAAGCGAGAAAATCACCGGCGGCCTGAGCACAGGTACAGCGCTGGCGCAGGGCCTTCAGCCGGACGGGGACGTCATAACGGCGGAACACACCTATCCCTATGAAAATACCACCGACACGGGAAAATACATCTCCCAGTATTTTGCCCTCTGGGCCGCCGCGCGGCACGATGATATCGGCCGCAGTCAGGCGGCGGTAACCTGCACCCTTACCACCAAAGCCGCGCAGACCACTGCTGAGGTAACGCTTCTGAAGGACGACCAGCCGTGGACGGGGCAGACGGTCGGCGTATCCTGCGGAGCGGGCGCGGACGATTACCGCTTCACGGAGACCGCGGACGGCGTATACACCTACAGCGGCAGCGGCGGTGACGCCATTTTCCCGCTGGACGGCACCAAGTTTTCCATCTACTTAAAGGGTGACGCCCTGAAGGTATACGACACCATGGCATATCCCACCGACGCACAGGACGGGCCTTATCAAAAGACCATCGACTATTATACGATAACCTATTCCACAGGCGACGCCACCGGCGGCACGCTGCCGGACAACGACATTGAGAAGATCGGCACGCTTTACGCGGTAAGCTACGAGAAATCCCTCACCAAAGAGGGCTATCAGCAGGTCGGCTGGTCCAAATCGCCCAGCGGCACGGTAGTCCACCACATCCTTGTTTCCGGAAAGACCACGCTCTATCCGGTGTGGGCCGCCAAAACCGGCGTGTCCTCCGGCGGCCCCGGCAAAACGCTGATATCCAACCACACCGGCGACGCCGGTATCGTCCTCTACGGGCTGCTGTCTCTGGCCGCCATTGCCGGTACGGCAGTCCTTCTCCGGAAACGAAGGACGACCCCATAAGTAGTACACTGTCTCCCCTTTACGGCCAGCAGCAGCGGCGCCGCTGCCGGTTCTTTTTTACGCAAATACGGCTCTCTTTATTTGTGTATTTTTAACAATTTTTTCTTTCAGAAAACGCTACCAATCTACAAAAATGACGGTAAATTTTTCATTGATTCTCCCGTCAAAAACTGATACCATATTGTCAAAGTGCGCAGCAAACGGCAAACATCGTCCTCTTTTTAACGAATTAATTGTTTTTGCGCCGCTTTTTGAATATCGTCTAGTTTCCCCCATAGGGAAAACTAGCTTTTATCCGGATAAAAACAGTTGTATCCTGCTAACCAGAAAGGAGTCTCCATGCCCCATCGAGTCCAGAGCCCGAAACGCAGCCGCGGCGCGACCATCGGATTGGTCATCGCTATTTTGCTGGGCGTCGCCATTCTGCTGCTGAATGTGTTCACCTATGTGCTCCACATCGCCCGCTACTACGGCGACAGCATGGAGCCGTCCCTGCACAACGGGCAGACGCTGGTGATCCGCCGCACCGGCAAGGTCTCCGCCGGAGATGTGATCGCCTTCTACTATAATAATAAGCTTCTGGTGCGGCGGGTGATCTGCACCGGCGGAAGCCAGATCACAGTGGAAAAGGACGGCAGCGTCCTCATTGACGAGCAGCCGCTGGACGAGCCCTATCTCACGGAGAAGTCCATCGGCCAGTGCGATCTGGAGTTCCCCTACTACGTGCAGCCCGGCAATGTCTTTGTCATGGGCGACGCACGGGCCGTCTCTATGGACAGCCGCCTGACAGAGATCGGCGTTATCCCCACAGACCGGATCCTGGGCAAAGTCCTCTTTGTCAACTGACCCACAGCCAACCACCGCAGGAGAAATGGAGCAGTCACACGTGCACAAAACCGACAAGACAGGAAACAAGAGAATATGGCTTTTTGTCGCGCTGGGCGTGCTGCTGTTGCTGTCCGTTTTTCGGGCCCTCGGCTCTGTGACCGAGGCGCTGGCGCTGGAGCAGCAGCCCCGCTGCGGCATGACCGAGCATCTTCACACGGAGTCCTGCTACATCAACGATGTGCTGGTCTGCCGCCAGAAGGCCCACACCCACTCCGACAGCTGCTATCCCCTGCTGCTGGCGGACAACGACATCAACCAGCTGCTGACGCAGATCGCCTCCACCCGCGACAGAAGCCTGGAAAGCCTGCTGCGCTCCGGCAACGTGCGCGGCATTCTGGTGCTGAACAAGGATCTCCGGGTGCAGACCACGCAGGAGGACAACGCCGAAGTGGATTCCCCGTGGATCGGCGGCGTGGGACTGCTGGCCGTCAACGACACGCCCAGCACCGCCTCCAACGCCATCAACTTCTACATCCGTCTGGACGGGAATATCACCTGCATCGGCAGCAAGACCCTGACCACCAGCCGAAATATCCGCCAGCTCTCAAAAACCAACGCGGTCAGCGCCTATACCGCTGTGGTGGAGACATCACTGACCACCGGTAATCTGCAAAGCAGCTACTACCTGCGCTACAACACCACCGGCAGCACAACGAGCTTTTCCAGCACCGCCGGAGCCTCCGGCAGCAATCTCACCTTCGGCAATGGCAGCAGCGCGCGCTACGCGCTGCTCACCTCCCGTTCCGGCAATACCTACACCCCCATCGACTTCTATACCCTGACGCTGGACTACTCCGCCGCCGTCGGCGGCAGCAGCTTCTACTACGTGGAATCCGGCCTTGGCTATACGCTGCCCACTCTGAACGGCTATCACTGGGAGGACGGCGACGGCAATACCGTCACCACAGTCACCATCACGCGTCCCACCACGGTATACGCAAGACCCGACGCCTGCACCGTGATCTACTACGTGGACGGCATGGAATACGCCCGCGACGAGAACCTGCGCCCTAACACAGCCTACACCCTGCGGGACGTTCCCGACGGCTGGGAGGGCTGGCGGGGCGATGACGGCACGGTGCGGAAAACCGGCACGCAGATGACCCTGACCGGCTCCATGACCTTCCACGCGGTGAAATACGTCACCGTCACCTTCCGCCATCTGGACGGCAGCACCTCCACACAGCAGGTGCTGCAGGGCGACCAGCTGACCCTGCCCGGCGGCTACTGGAGCGACGAGGCGGGCACCGCCTACACCGGCGGCAGCGCCGTCACCATCAACGGCGACGCTACCTTTATCCAGACCTCCGGCCCTCCCCTGACCGTGACCTACACCGTCAACTGGGCCACACCCTCCGGGCTGAACGCGCCCGCCACCATTCCCAACATCGTGGGCGCAAGCAGCTACACGGTGGCCGCTGACGGCTCTCATATGGTCAGCCGGGTGTCCGGCCGCACCGTCACCTGCGCCTTTACCAACGTCACCAACCGCTACGGCAGCGTCTACTTCGCCGGGTGGCAGACGGAGACCGGCGAGATCATCCTGCCCGACGCCCAGCTGACATGGGACGAGCTGAAGCTCTACGACGCCGACAACGACGGCGTGACCTCCCTGACGGGTCTATGGAAGTACCACATGCTGCAAAGCGTCAACTTCTTCGTGAAGCTGAACTCCGCCCACAGCAGCGGCGAGACCGGATCGGAGTACTACACGCCGGTGATCTTCACCACCTATGTAGGCGGTATCGACAGTGAGATCGGCAGCGGCGCGTCCTCCGGCTATGTGAACGCGCTGAACGAAAAATACGCCGTCGAGATGACGGCCGACACCACCTATCTGGCCAACGACCGCCTTATCCGCGCCATGTTTGGCAGCGATACCGCCCCGTGGCTGGCGGAGCTGCCCCACGACAACGACATTTTCCAGCAGCTGAAGGCCTACGTACAGGACGGCGGCCAGCTGAGCGTCCCCAACGAGGCGGGTGAGTTCGTCACCGTCGATGTCAACGACCTGAACGAATACGGCTACGCCATCCGCTGGTACGCCTTCAAGGCTTGCAGCGACGGCGGCAACGTCTACGACTGGCACGTGGACGGCGTGCTGGTGCGCAAGGAGGGCCGCGTCCACACCACCAAAACCTTCTCCGGCAACGAAACGCTGATTCATCAGGCGCGGGACGGCTTCTTCATTCACGCCGTCAACGAAGCCCAGGACACGCGCTACATCATGACCATCACCGACCCCACCGACGACGAGCGCGCCGCCATTCTCGACCGGCTGGGCCTGTCCGCTTCGCAGATCACCGGCTGGCTCACCCCCATTGACGACGGCGACGGAAACGACAACACCCTCCTGTGGGAATTCCGGGATGTGGAGTATGACGAGGCGTGGGTCATCACCGAGTATCCCCCGCAGGTGGCGGAATCGGCGGATTACGCCGAGTGGGTGGTGGTGGACTCCTCCGCCTCCAACCAGTCCGCTTCCGGCATTGGCGGCACCGTGGAGATCAGAGGCGTTACCCACGCCACTGATCTGGAGGACCCCGAGTGGCTGCGGGCGGAATTCAACAACATCTACTTCCGGGGCAACTCCCTGATGCTGAAAAAGGAGGACGCCGCCACCGGACAGGCGCTGTCCGGCGCACGCTTCCAGCTGTATCAGGGCGACACCCTCATGACCTTCGACTACGACGCGGAGACCGGCCTTTACATCTTTGACAGTCACGGCAACGGTTCCATCGACACGCTGGTCTGCGACGGCTACACCAACCTGTCCACCAGCGGCTTCGCCTATGACATGGGCGACATCACCGTGCGGGAGGTCACCGCGCCGGAGGGCTACGGTGCAGTGGGCGACGTGACCATCGGCTATACTCAGGACACCGACGGCGACGGTGTGCCCGATAGCACCATCGGCATTACCAACAGCGCCGACAGCGGCGCTTACGCCCGCTATGACAGCGGCCTGCTGGTGATCCGCAACAGCTCCGCGCCCACCCGCGTCACGGCGGTGAAGCGCTGGAACTGCGCCGACAGCGAGCGGGAGGACGTGGTCATGCAGCTGCTGGCCAACGGCAGCGCCAACACCGCCGCCGCCATTCTGCAAAGCAGCGGCCAGAGCGCCACCGTCACCCTGACCGCTGTAGACGGCTGGGTGTACACCTGGTACGACCTGCCGGTCTACGCCAACGGCGCGCCCGTCACATGGACGATCCGCGAGCTGCGGGTGGGCAGCGAGAACTGCAAGTCCGACTACAGCTTCCCCAACTGGATCGTCACCTACCGCAGCCAGACCACCGCCGACGGTCTGGTGCTGACGGCGGAGAACACCCCCAAGCGCCCCATGCTGTATCTGGACAAATGGGACATGACCGGCCGCCAGCGGCTGGCCGGAGCCATCTTCTCCCTGATCCCGGTGGACGATGACGGTGTGCCCCTCTCCGGTGCGGTGTCCAAGACCGCCGTCACCGGTGCAGACGGCTCGCTGCGCTTTGATAACCTCCGCCACAACACCCGCTACCGCCTGACGGAGCTGCAAGCCCCGGAGGGCTACATCCCCTACGATACCCCGGCCTACCTGACGCTGGGCGAGGATGGCCGCGTCACCGTGGAGGCCCACGGCTACGTGTCCGCCGCCGCCACAGCCTTCCATATCAGCGTCGTGAACCGCTCGGCCGACAGTCTGCCGGACACCGGCGGCAGCGGTCTCAACGGGTATTACGCAGCAGGTGCGGCGCTCGCGCTGTCCGCCCTCTGCGCTGCCATACTCTCCCGCCGGAGACGAGGGGCGGGGTCAAACGGGTAGCCGCCGCGCTCCCGCCAAACATGTTTCGCAAATATAGCAACATAAAAAAGAGAAAGGACAAAAAAAACATGAGAAAAATCAAGCAAACTCTGGTCATGCTGCTGGCCGCCGTCATGCTGCTGGGCACCGTGACCACCGCCATGGCCGCCACCGCCATGAGCGACAAGGGCTCGGTGAAGATCACCAACGCCGTGGCCGGCGTCACCTACAAGCTGTACCGCATCTTTGACATCAGCGGTATCAGCGGCGACAACAAGGCCGCCTTCATCACCAACGCAAAGTGGAATGACGCCGTCAGAAACTTTGGTCTGGGCTTCGGCGAATTTGTCGGCACCGATGTCGGCTCCGCCGTCACCATCAAGGACTTCAACTCCGACGCAAATGCTCAGGAGCTGGCTAAAAAAGTGGTCGAGGCTGCCGCGGCCAACTCCATCGCCCCTGACGCCACCGCAAGCTCCGACGCCAGCGGCGAAAAGCTCATTGAGAATCTCCAGTACGGCTTCTATGTCATGGTGTCTGACCGTCAGGGCGACGCCGTTGCCAGATACACCACCTTTACGGTAATGAGCGCCAACGCCGTGGAGGTCAACGAGAAGAACACCAAGGCTCCCACTATTGATAAGAAGGTGGACGAACTTCAGGCTACCTCCGCTGACTTCAATCAGGTGCTGAATTACACCATCACCGTCACTGCCGCCGCCGGTACGGATACCTATACCATCACCGACGCCCTCCCCGCGCAGATCACGCTGGACACCAACTCCGTCACCATCAGCAAGAACGGCGCTGCTCTCGCCATCAATACCGACTACACCCTCACCACGGCTGCCGGCGGCTTCACCCTGGCGCTGACCCCCGCTGCCCGCGCAGCCCTGAAGGATAACGACGTCCTCGTCGTCAGCTATCAGGCCACGCTTCAGCCCAATACGACCACCATGGACGCCTACACCAACACCGCTACCCTTTCCTATGGCGAGGACAAGAGCATCTCCGATACCGCCGATGTGTTCAGCGGCCACATCACGTTTGAGAAGCGGGATAACCACAACAACATTCTGGCAGGCGCCAAGTTCGTGGTGAAGAACTTAGACGGCCAGTATGCCAAGCTCAACGGCAGCGGCCATACCTGGGCGTTTGACAGCTGGGTCGGCGCCGTGGAACAGGCCACTGTCATCACCACGGAAAACACCACCACAGCCGTTATCGTCCGCGGTCTCAAGTCCGGCATCTACACGCTGGTAGAAACCGAAGCACCCAACGGCTTTGTCAAGGGCGCTGATACAGAGATTATCATCAATAAGGAGCTTGACGCAACACAGAGCAACCGTCTGATCGGCCTGTTCACCGAGAAGGCCGTCGTTATCAACACCCAGGGCTCCGAGCTGCCTGAGACCGGCGGCATCGGCACCACCATCTTCTACATCGCCGGCGCGCTGCTGGCCGTGTCTGCCGTGGCGCTGCTGATCGTCAAGCGCCGCAAGCAGGCGTAACCCATCCATCCGTATCGCGGGGAGGGCGTTTCCCTCCCCGCGGTACAGCCGCAAGGAGAGCCCCGTATGAAAAAATCAAAAAAAGACCGGCTGTTTACCGCCGGTCTCATCCTGATGCTTCTGGCGGGACTATCCCTGCTGCTGTACCCCTCCGTCAGCAACTACCTAAACTCCGTCCGTCAGGCTCAGTCCATCCTCACCTACGACAACGAGGTGGCCGCTCTGCGGCAGGAGGACTATCAGCGCCTGCGCCAACAGGCGGAGGAGTATAACGTCTCGCTGCTGGATCGCCCCAGTCCCTACGGGCTGACGGACGCCCAGCAGACCCTCTATCCCACCACGCTGCTGGCGGGCGGCAGCGACGTCATGGCCTATCTGGAGGTACCCTCCATCGGCGTCACTCTGCCCATCTGCCACGGCACCGAGACTTCCACGCTGCAAAAGGCCGTGGGCCATCTGGAGTGGAGCAGCCTGCCTGTGGGCGGCAGCAGCACCCACTGCGTGCTGTCAGGCCACCGGGGCCTGCCCTCCTCCGAGCTGCTGACCAATCTGGATCATCTGGAGTACGGCGACGCCTTTTACCTTCACGTGCTGGGCGATACGCTGGAATACCGCGTTGACCGCGTGACCATCGTGGAGCCGGGTGACTTCCAGCTGCTGGGCATTGAGGAGGGCAAGGACTACGTCACCCTCATCACCTGCACCCCCTACGGCATCAACTCCCATCGCCTGCTGGTACGGGGCGTGCGGGTCGCCGCCGGAGCGCACGGCTCCGCCGCCCTCCCCCTGATCAACGAGGTGCGCTCGCTGGACATGAAATACGTCATTCTGGCGGTGCCGCTGACACTGGCGGTGGTTGTCTTTCTGGTTTTGACGCTGGATAAACAGAAACGCAAAAAGAAAGGAGAAAGCGCGGATGAATAAAACCCTGCGGCGTCTCTGCGCTTTCGCGGCGGCGGTGATGCTGGCGCTGTACTGCGCCGTGGCGGCAGCGGCCGCCGGAAAAACCGGCTCTCTGACCGTCCTGCTCAGCGACGGGGACGGCGCGGCCGTCCCGGATATTCTGATACGGCTCTACCGGGTGGGCGAGCCGGACGGCACGCTGACGCCGGAGTTCTCCGCCGCCGACATCACCCCCGACTCCCTGCTCTCCCAGCGGGACAGCCCCCCAAAACGCCGTCACGCTGGCAAAGCTGGCCAGCGCCCGGCAGCTGACCGGCACGGAGACCGCCACCGATCAGCGGGGCAGCGCCTACTTCACCGGTCTGACCGAGGGCGTCTATCTGGTGCTCTGTCCGCCGGGACAGGCCATGACGTTCCCCGTCTTTCTGGTGCGCGTCCCCCTCACCGTCAACGGCAGCACCACCTATGATATCGTGTCCCGTCCCAAGGCGGAGCCGCCCGCCGATCCCATGCCAACGCCCTCCCCCACCCCGGACGGTGCCCTGCCCCAGACCGGCGCCGACCCGCTGCCGCTGCCGCTGCTGCTTGTGGGCGGCTGTCTGCTGGTGATCTGGGGCACGGCGGATATTCTGCGCAGCCGGAGGGAACACGATGAATAAGCGAACACGGGGCATTCTGCTGCTGGCGGCGGGCTTTGTGATGCTTTTCGCCGCCGTGGCCCTCTACTGGGCCTACGACGACCGCGACCGTCTGGCCGGCGAGACCTCCGCCGCCCTCCTGCAAGAGCTGGAAGCCGATCCCGCGCCGCCCGCCATAACGGAGGAGGTCACCATCACCACCCCGGAGGGCTACGAGCTGCTGGGCGCGGTGCATATTCCAGCGCTGGATATCTCTCTGCCGGTGCTGGCCACGTGGGACGAAGCGCTGCTGGACGCCGCGCCCTGCCGCTATTCCGGCAGCCTGACCACCGGCGATCTGGTCATCATGGGCCACAGCTACCGCACCCATTTCCGCCCCCTGTGGAGCATCCAGCCCGGCACCGCCGTGCTGTTCACCGACGCAGCGGGGTTCTCCCACAGCTTCACCGTCTCAGCGGTGGAGACGGTGCCCGGCGATCAGGGCGACGCCCTGTCCTCCGACTATCCTCTGACACTTTTCACCTGCACCGCCGACAGCAAGCACCGTATTCTGGTGCGCTGCCGGTGAGGGCGTACCTCTCCCCTTTCACAGCGGCGGGCCAGCGTCAGAAAGACGCTGGCCCGCCGCCCCTTCTAAATACGTCAAGGCCATCCCGGTAAGGAATGGCCTTGACATTATGGTACCCACTCTCCCCATGGGTGGAGCATGTAAAATGTACGCTCTTTAGTCCTCGCGCTTTCTGCCCAGCCATGCCATGCCGGATAGGGACAGCAGCGCGGTCACGCCATAGGCGGCCACACCTGCGTCAAAGGTCTTGGCGGAGGTGACAGTGCTCCCGGTAACGGTGCTGCCGCCGGAGGTGGTATGTCCCGGCTTGGGATTGACCGGTTTGTTATCGTCCTGCTTATAATCGGGATCGGCCACCGCGTCAGGCAGTGTGATGGTCACATTCGCCGTAGGCGTACCCGATACCATGATCTGATGGCCGTTGGCATTTCTCGTTACGGAAATACCGGAGGTCTCCGCCACCGTATAAGTCTCAGGGAAATAGTACCCCTCGGCCGCCTCGCAGAGGATCGGCTCCATGGCCTTATTGGCATCCACGGTTCTGGTCAGAGTCGTACCGACGCCGCTCTGGCTGGTCATGTTTTTGCCCAGATTGACCGTCACCGTATACTGCGTCGTGCCCGCCTCAGGCAGGGCGATGATGATCTTCTGCCCGCCGTTATTTTCGGTCAGCTTGAAGAACTTTTCGCCGCCGTCATCAATGTTGAAGTGGGCAACGTCATCGGCTGTTACCCTGTAGGAGCCTGCATGCAGGTAGGTGTGGACGTTGTTTTCGGCGTCGATCTCCGTCTGCGTGTCCAGCTTGGTCACGATGTTCACCCAAACCTCCGCACCAGTCTTCATGGGGCCGACGATCGTGATGAAGTTCTTGGCTTTGCCGCTGGTGGTCAGACCCACATTATCGGTCGTACCGCCGGTGATGCTCCCGTCGGAGTTCTTTTCACCGCCCCTGTAATTGCCGACAATCACAGGATCGCCGCTGATCTCAAAAAGGCCTTTGCCATCGGCTCTGTGGGAAATACCGCCGCCGCGCTGACCGCCATAGTTGCCGGTGATGACGCCGCCGGTCATGATCAAATGTCCGCTGTAATTGAATACGCCGCAGCCGCCATTCACCGCGTAGTTGCCGCAGATCCTGCCGCCGTTGATCGTCAGCGTACCTGTTTCCGTGTTGCGGATACCGCCGCCAGTGCCCAAGCCGCTGCCGCCTACTGCCTGGTTGTTGCAGATCGTACCGCCCTTCAGTTCAAATGTACCTGCATTGTTGACGCCGCCGCCATTGCCATTGTTGACGTTGTTGCAGATGGTGCCGCCGTTCATAATGACCGTGCCGCCCTCATCCACCTGAATGGCTGCCGCGTTCGATGCCGTGCCGCTGGAGGGTGTGCCGTCCAGCGTAACGGAGCCCTCAATGGTCAGCTTTGCGCCGCTGGGCACAAGGATCATCGCGTCCGTGCAGCCGCTGCCGCGGGTGATCGTGCCATTGCCGGAGAGCGTTACCGCTCCGCTGATGGTCACCGTTCCTGTCAAAACCATATCGCCGTCAAGCTTGATGTCTGTGCTCCATGTTGTGTCCTCCGCCCACGCCGTCGCAGGCAGCAGGGCCAGCGCCATCAGCAGCGCCAGCAGCACACTGGTGATCCGTTTCTTCATGCCGTGTGTCTCCTTCTCACTTCATTGCGGCGGCAGGCTCATTTCCGCCGACCTGTCTTGACACCAGCATAGCACCTTTTTCTCCCGCCGTGGGCAATGTGACACAAATCGCCCCAAAAACAGCCCGAACCGCCCTGTTCCCTATACCGCTCGCTCTCCCCTGTCCGGACTGTCAACCAGTTTCCACCCCGTGTGCCGTCCGCCGTCCGGCACAGCTCAGGCCCGCAAGTACCTTCCGGCCTCCTGCTCAAGCTCCCGCCACACCGGATACGCCGCGCCGTTCTCCTCAAAGAACCGCTTCAGGTCGCGGTTCAGTGCGCTCATCTCGTCCACCGCGTTCATGGCGTGGTCGGAGACACAGATCTTCCCCAGACTCGTGGCGCATAGGAGCTTGAAGAAGCGCAGGCAGGTCTTGCGGTACGCCGCGCCCTCAAAGTCGCTGTCCTCCTTGGGCAAAATCGTATGCCCGGCGTTCCGGATGGCACGGTAGCCCTCGATGTTGGCGTCGATCATCCGGCTCAGATAGGCGGTGTTGCCCTTGAGCTTCTTCAGGTCGCCGTCGGTCTTATAGCAGGCAAAGGCCGCCGGCAGCACGAACGCCGCGTGGCACAGCAGATAGTCCCCCATGTTGGGCTCATAGACCACCTTGTACTTCGTGCCGCTGAAGATCTCCCCGATCAGCCCCTCGTTGGAGGATGCACCGGAAAGCGGCCCGATGGTGATTTTTTTCAGGTCGACGGACGCCACCCGGTCGCTCTCCCGATGGCCCGCCGAGGACGCAAAGGCGAACAGCACGTTTTTCTCCGGCAGTGCGGCGGCGGTGGCTTCTGCCCGCACATTGTTGCCCACAAAGATGATATTTTTCGTCCTGCTTGCCCGCAGGGTATCCATGATCGTGTCAAGTTGGGTGTAGCGCATGACCACAAAGATCACGTCGTAGGGTGCTTCCGGCTTCAGCTCCGTCGTCACCGGGATACGGCTGAGCGACACGCGGGGTGAAAACTTGTCCTTGATCCGCAGGCCGTTCTTTTTGATCTCCTCGGCCCCTTTTCCCCGCGCCAGCAGCGTAACATTCTTTCCGGCCCGGAACAGATTCCGCGCCAGATTGCAGCCCAGCACCCCCGCGCCGTATACTAAAATTTTCATGGTGAAAGTCTCCTTTATCGTGATCTATTTGCAAGATTCTGAAGCTCGTGTTGTTAGCTCTCGCTAACCGTTCTATCCCTGTTGTACCACCTGTCCCGCGTAAACACAATACTATTTTTGCAGCAGCGGAAAATTATCTTTCGATACCCCGCAAGTCATCACCCCCACATCAGGCTTGATTTGCCGCCCTGCCGGGTGCTATACTGATAGAAAGAGGAGTTGTTTCCCATATGAACCACAAGACCGCATACTATCATCTCCCCGGCCTGTTCGAGTGCTACGAGCTGTACCGGGTGTTTCTCCCCCTGTACCGCGCCCACCGGGAATATTTCTACGACTGGTGCGATATCGGCTCTCTGTACGGCGCGCCGGAGGACTGTCTCTGGGGCGGCGGCCGTATCGGAAGCGGTAGCCACGCCCCCCGGGAGGTACTGGCCCTGACGCGGGAGTACGGCGTCTCCGCTCGCCTGACCTTCAGCAATTCCCGGCTGCGACCGGAGCATCTGGCGGATGAAAGATGCAACGCCCTGTGCCTTCTGCTGGCGGAGAGCGGTGGCGTTCCCAACGGCGTCATCGTCCACGCGGAGCTGCTGCTGGACTACCTGAAGCGCACCTATCCCCCGCTCTATCTCGTCTCCTCCACCACCAAGGTTCTGACGGACTTTTGGGACTTCCGCCGGGAGGTGGAGCGGGAGGATTTCCGCTATGTGGTGCCGGATTTCCGGCTGAACAAGGCCTTTGCCCAGCTGAACGCCCTGCCCCAGCCGCTGAAGGACAAAGTGGAATTTCTCTGCAACGAGTGCTGTTTCTTCGGCTGCCGGGACAGGAAAGCCTGCTACGAAGCGGTCAGCCGGAAGAATCTGGGCGAGCCCGGCCCGGAGCACCGCTGCGCCGCGCCGGACGCTTCTGAAGGCTACCGCTTCTCCAAGGCCATGGAAAACCCCGGCTTCATCGGCGTGGAGGATATCCGGAGCCGCTATCTGCCCATGGGATTCTCCCACTTCAAGATTGAGGGCCGGGGCCTTGGCAGCGCACTGATTTTAGAGTTTCTGCTCTACTACATGACCAAACCGGAACACCAGCTGAAGGTACGGGAGGAAATCTATCTGGACAACATGCTGGATCTGTTCTGACCGCCGCGCCGGCATTTTTCCGGCAGCTGTGGTAACATACACCGGCTTTGACATCTCACCGGACGCCCCGCGTCCTTCTCACGAAAGGAATTGTTATATGGATATCATTCAAACCCTTGCCCAAGAGCTTGACAAAAACCCCCAGCACGTGGAAAACGTTGTCCGCCTGCTGGACGAGGGAAACACCATCCCCTTCATCGCCCGCTACCGCAAGGAGCTGCACGGAGCCATGGACGACACCGCCCTGCGGACGCTGGAGGAGCGGCTCCAGTACCTGCGGAACTTAGAGGAACGCCGCGAGACGGTGAAAAAGGCCATCGAGGAGCAGGGCAAGCTGACGGAGGACCTGTCCGCCGCCATCGACAGCGCCAAAACGCTGGCGGAGGTGGAGGATCTCTACCGTCCCTACAAGCAGAAGCGCCGCACCCGCGCCACCACGGCACGGGAAAAAGGACTGGAGCCGCTGGCCGCCCTGCTGCTGGCGCAGGAGCGGGATTGTCCCCGTCCGGAGGACGCCGCGCAGGCCTTCATCGACCCGGAAAAGGGCGTGGAGACGGTGGCCGACGCATTGCAGGGCGCCAACGACATTATCGCCGAAACGCTGTCGGACGACGCGGATATCCGCAAGACCCTGCGGGGCCTGCTGACGCGGCAGGGCCGTCTCCGCAGCCTGGCCGCCACGGAGGAGGACAGCGTGTACCGTCTGTACTACGACTTTGACCAGCCCCTTTCCAAGCTGGCCGGCCACCAGATACTGGCCGTGAACCGGGGCGAAAAGGAGGGCTTCCTCTCCGTTACCGTGCTGCTGGACCGTGACGCGGCGCTGCCGCTGATGCGCCGCGCCGTGGTGAAGCCCGGCTCCGCCGCCATGGAATTCATCAAGGCCGCCTGCGAGGACGCCTACGACCGGCTCATCTACCCCTCGCTGGAGCGCGAGGCCCGCTCCACGCTGACGGACAGCGCCAACGAGGGCGCCATCGGCCAGTTCGCCCTGAACCTGAAGCCCCTGCTGATGCAGCCGCCGGTAAAGGGCAAGGTCACCATGGGTCTTGACCCCGGCTACCGCATGGGCTGCAAGGTGGCGGTGGTGGACGGCACCGGCAAGGTGCTGGATACCGCCGTGGTGTACCCCACCTACGGCGAGCGGCAGAAGAAGGAGTCCATTGTCACGCTGGCCAAGCTGATCCGCAAGCACGGCGTGGAGCATATCGCCATCGGCAACGGCACCGCCAGCCGGGAGACGGAGCAGATGGCGGTGGAGCTGATCCATCAGGTGAACGAGACCGGCGCTCACGTCAGCTATATGATCGTGTCCGAGGCGGGCGCTTCCGTCTACTCCGCCAGCAAGCTGGCCGCTGAGGAGTTCCCCCAGTACGACGTGAACCTCCGCAGCGCCGTGTCCATCGCCCGGCGCTTGCAGGATCCGCTGGCGGAGCTGGTGAAGATCGACCCCAAGGCCATCGGCGTGGGCCAGTACCAGCACGACATGCCCGCCAAGCAGCTGGACGAAGCCCTCAACGGCGTGGTGGAGGACTGCGTCAACGCCGTGGGCGTGGATATCAACACGGCGTCCCCCTCCCTTTTGCAGCGGGTAGCGGGACTGAACGGCACCACGGCGAAAAACGTCGTCACCTACCGGGAGGAAAACGGCGCGTTCACCTCCCGCGCCCAGATCAAAAAAGTCCCCAAGCTGGGCCCCAAGGCGTTCCAGCAGTGCGCAGGCTTCCTCCGTGTGCCGGAGAGCAAGAGCGTGCTGGACAACACCGCCGTCCACCCGGAGAGCTATGACGCCGCCAAGGCGCTGCTGGAGCTGACGGGCTATACGCTGGCGGACGTGAAGGCCGAGCGCATCGCCGACCTGCCCCAGCGCCTGAAGGTCTACGGCGAGGAAAAGGCCGCCGAGGCTGTGGGCGTAGGCGTTCCCACATTGCGGGACATCGTAGCCGAGCTGCTGAAGCCGGGACGGGACGTTCGTGACGAGCTGCCCAAGCCCATTCTGCGCACCGACGTGCTGGAGATGAAGGATCTGAAGCCCGGCATGGAGCTGACCGGCACGGTGCGGAACGTCATCGACTTCGGCGTGTTCGTGGATATCGGCGTCCATCAGGACGGACTGGTGCATATCTCGCAGGTGGCAGACAAATTTATCCGCCATCCCTCCGAGGTGGTGTCCGTGGGCGATATCGTAAAAGTGGTGGTGCTGGAGGTAGACGAAAAGAAAAAGCGCATCAGCCTCAGCATGCGTCAGGCATCTCACAAGGAGCGGGGTTGACCGCCGCAATCGAGAATAACCTCACCGGAAAGGATAACGGACATATGGAATACAACAAAAAAATCGCCGATATGCGCAGCGGCGACATCGTGGAGGGCTTTTACATCCTGAAGGGCGCTTACCCCAAGACCACGGCGGCAGGCAAGCCGTTTCTGAGCGCGTCGCTTGCCGATACCTCCGGCGTCATCGACGCCAAGGTGTGGGACTACACCGGCCCCATCGGCGTGGCGGACGAGGGTCGGATCATCAAGCTGCGGGGCACGGTGTCGGAGTATCGGGGCACGCCCCAGATCGTCATCGACCGCCTGCGCCTTCGCACGGAGGGCGATCCGGTGGAGCTGAGCGCGCTGGTTCCCGTGGCGCCCATCGATGCCGACGCCTATCTGCAAAAGGTCTACGACCTGCTGGACAGCATGAAAGACGCAGACTACCAGCGCCTGTGCCGGGAGCTGCTGCGGCGGCATCTGGCGGACTTTCAGCAGATCCCCGCCGCCAAAAGCGTCCACCACGGCTTCCTCCGGGGTTTGCTGATGCACACGGTGGACATGCTGACCATGGCGGACTTTCTGGCCGGTCAGTACCGCGCCGTCATCGACCGCGACCTGCTGCTGACGGGCACGCTGCTGCACGATTTCGCCAAATCGAAGGAGTTCGCGTTTTCCGAGCTGGGGCTCGTGACCAACTACTCCACCGGCGGACAGCTGCTGGGCCATCTGGTGATGGGCGCACAGGAGGTGGCCGACACGGCAAAGGAGCTGGGCATTCCCGATGACAAGTCCATGCTGGTGCAGCACATGATCCTGTCCCACCACGGTGAGCCGGAGTTCGGCGCCGCCGTGCGCCCGCTGTTTGCCGAGGCGGAGCTGCTGTCCTGCATCGACATGATCGACAGCCGCATGGAGATCTACCGCGAGGTGCTGAACGACCTGTCGGTAGGCGAGTTCAGCGACCGCATTTTCGCCTTGGAGCGGCGGGTCTATAAGCCCCACGAGATAAAGTAAGCGTAAGGGTTCGCAAGAGAAGGAGGGTTTTCTATGGAATATCGCGTTCTGCCCCACGGCGGGGAACAAGTAAGCGTCATCGGTATGGGCTCCTCCGTCATCGGCGCACAGCCGGAAAAAGAGATCATCGCCACTGTCCGGGCCGCCGTTGACAGCGGCGTCAACTACTTTGACATGGCGGGCGGCCACGCCGCCATCTTTGCCGCCTACGGCAAGGCGCTGGAGGGCATCCGGGACAAGGTGTATCTGCAAATCCACTTCGGCGCGGACTACACCTCCGGCGAGTATGGCTGGACGACGGAGCTGGCCGAGGTGAAACGATCCGTGGCGTGGCAGCTGGAGCAGCTGCGGACGAACTATATCGACGTGGGCTTCATCCACTGTCTGGACGAGGAGAGCGACCTTGCCGCCTATCAGGAGGGCGGCGTGCTGGACTATGTGCTGGCGCTGAAAAAGCAGGGCGTGATCCGTCACATCGGCCTGTCCTCCCACACCCCGGCGCTGGTGAACAAGGTGCTGGATAGGGGCATCGTGGACGTGGTGATGTTCAGCATCAACCCCGCCTATGACTACGGACAGGGCGATTACGGTATCGGCGAGAACACCGAGCGGTACGACCTGTACCGCCGCTGCCAGCGGGAGGGCGTGGCCATCACCGTCATGAAGCCCTTCTGTGGCGGCCAGCTGCTGGACGCCGCTCAGTCTCCCTTCGGCGTCGCTCTGACGCGGGAACAGTGCATCCAGTACGCGCTGGACAAGCCCGGCGTTATGGCCGTTCTGCCGGGCTTCGGCAATCAGCGGGAAATGCGGGAGGTGCTGTCCTTCTTTGACGCGTCTGCGGCGGATCGGGACTACTCCTGTCTGGGCGAGCTGGCCCCGGCTGGCGCGGTGGGCCGCTGCGTCTACTGCAAGCACTGCCACCCCTGCCCCGCCGGACTGGACGTCGCCCTCATCAACAAGTATTACGATCTGGCTATGCAGGGGGACAATCTGGCGCGGGAGCACTACCTGACGCTGGAAAAGCGGGCCGGGGACTGCGTGGGCTGCGGCCATTGCGACAGCCGCTGCCCCTTCCACGTGACCCAAAGCCAGCGGATGCAAACCATCCAAACGTACTTCGGTGCATAACGCCGCATGAATAAGGGGAAAAATGGGGGTCATAAACCGGTTTATTGACCGGCTTATGACCCCTTTTCCGCACCCCGAAAGGCCCCCTTTTTCCCTCCCTGCCGCCCGGAAACAAACCGCTTGACAGGCCAAAACCATGCGGCTATAATAAGGCCATCCCACAGGCTGCAAGACGCAGCTTTTCTATAGCACCTCAGGTTAGTCAAAGCTAACCAAGAATAAGGAGTGAGAACATGTCGTTCTTTGAAAACACCCGCAAGCCCGCCGGGTTTAGCGGTCGGGTGATGGTATCCATGATGAACCTGTGCCACAGTCCCATGGCCCGCTGGGGCTTCCGGTTCCTGAAGCTTGCCGGTAACGCGGCGGTGCTGGACTGCGGCTGCGGCGGCGGAGCCAACCTGACGCGGCTGCTGAAAAAATGCCCCGACGGCATCGTCAAGGGCATCGACTACTCCCCCGTCAGCGTGGAAAAAGCCCGGAAGGTCAACCAGCAGGCCATTCAGCAGGGCCGCTGCGCCGTGCTGCAAGGAAGCGTGGCGGACATGATCTTCGCGTCCTCGTGGTTCGACGCGGTCACGGCCTTTGAGACGGTCTACTTCTGGCCCGACCTGTCCGCCAGCTTCCGGGAGGTCTATCGTGTGCTGAAGCCCAGCGGCACGTTTCTCATCTGCAACGAGTGCGGAGACCCAGAGAAATACAGAAAGTGGACAGAGATCATCGACGGCATGACCGTCTACCGTGACACGGAGCTGCAAGCCGCCCTGGAGCAGGCGGGCTTCCACCATGTCCAGACCCGCAGCAACAAAATGGGCTGGCTGTGCGTCACGGCGCGGAAGTAAAAGGAGGACAACACTATGAGCATCGGCGCGTCATTGCTGCGCGGCGTCTATCGGCTCTCCGGCGTGAAGAAAGCCTTCGCTCTGCCGGAGGAGCAGCTGCTGAAGGCCATCGAAAAGGCCAACCGGGGCCGGGGCTTTTTCATGCCCACTGACCGCAAGGCCCACTACGAAAAGCGGGTGGTCAACGGCTTTCCGTGCCTGATCGTCCGGGTGGAGAGCAAACCGTCCCAGCGGGCCATTCTGTTCTTCTTCGGTGGCGGCATGGTCATCGGTCCGGACAAGGGCGACGCCGCCGTGCTGCGGAAGCTGTGCTATGGAACAGGCTGCGACGTCTGGTTCCCCATCTATCCCCTCTGCACGGAGCACTGCATCACCGTCAGCTACGACATGGCCTACGCCTGCTACCGGCAGATGATCGCCCTGTACAGCGACGGAAACGTCAGCACCTGCGGGTTTTCCTCCGGCGGCGCGCTGGCACTGGGCATGGCCGCTCACAACAACGCGCTGGGCGCTCCCCTGTCCCCGCCCCGGCACATTGTGGCCGTCTCCCCCGGCGAGGTACCGTGGAACGACGAGGAACGCGCCCGCATGCAGGCGCTGAATCCTCGTGACGTGGCCATCGACTATGCCTTCATAGCAAAGGGCGAAGCGCTCATGCGCCACGGGCAGGACAATGTGCCGGAATACATGCTCTCCCCCTCGCGGGGCGAATATTCCGGCGTGGGGGATATCCACTTCTATTACAGCACGGACGAGGTGCTGTACGGCGCGTGGCCGGAATTTGAAGCCGCCTACCGGCAGGCGGCGATTCCCTATACGGTCACGACCCGGCCCGGCATGGTACACTGCTACTGCATGCTGCCCTATTACAAGGAGGCCAGAGAGGACTTTGCCAAAGTCGTGGAGCAGCTGAAAAAATAAGGAAGCAAAGCGAGGCCCCGGCAGAAAGCCGGGGCCCCGCTTTACTTCATTCTATTCAGCGGCCGCGAGAGGCCTTTTCCTGACGCTCCGCTTCGGCGCGGGCCTTACAGACCTCGGCCCAGCTGGGCAGCTTGTCCAACTCCGCCGCGAAGGCCGCCAGTTCATCGGGAATGGCGATCTTCTGGGGACAGACGGCGGCACAGGCGCCGCAGGCGATACAGGCGGCGGGCCATTTGTCCTGGGGCAGGGCGTCCAGCTGCATCTTCACGGAGGAGCCGCTGCCCACCCGCAGCTGGTTATACTTATGCAGCAGGTCGGGGATATCCAATCCCTGGGGGCAGCCGTCGCAGCAGTAGCGGCAGGCGGTGCAGGGGATGGCATTCTTCATGCGCTCGGCAGCCTCTATCAGAATATCCCGCTCAGCGTCGGACAGGGGATTCAGATGATCGAAAGTCTTGATGTTGTCGGCCATCTGGGCCATGTTGGACATGCCGGACAGCACCATGGTGATGTTATCAAAGCCCTGTAACCAGCGGAAGCCGAAGGAGGCGATGCTGTCGTCGGGCCGAATGGCATGGAGCCGCTGCTCCTCGTCCGGCTCCAGCGTTACCAGCTTGCCGCCCCGCACAGGCTCCATGACCCACAGGGGGATATTACGCTGCCGCAGCAGCTCGTACTTTTCCTTGCCGTGCTGCAGCGTCCAGTCCAGATAGTTGAATTGCAGCTGGCAGAACTCCATCTCGTCGCCATAGCGGTTCAGGAAATCCGTCAGGCAGGGCAGGTCGGCGTGGCTGGAAAAGCCCAGATGCTTGATGCGGCCCTGCTTCTTCTGCTCGACAAAGTAATCCACGATGCCCCAGCGGGGATCGTCGTACACGTGGACGGAGTTTTCATATACGTTGTGCAGCAGGTAGAAGTCGAAATACTCCACCTGGCATTTTTGCAGCTGCTGCTCGAAAATATCGGCGGGGTCATAGGTCTCCGCCACCATGTGGCCAAGGAACTTGGTGGCCAGATAAAAGCTGTCACGGGGGTGCTTTTTCAGGCACTGTCCCACCACGGTCTCCGAACGATTCTGCATGTAGGGCCACGCGGTGTCATAATAATTCACCCCATGCGCCATGGCGTAATCGACCATTTTCTGCGTCAGCGCCGCGTCGATCTGGCCGTTTTCCAGCACCGGCAGACGCATGGTGCCAAAGCCCAGCATGGAAAGCTTCGTTCCCTTGAAGTCACGGTAAATCATTTTGCCATCCTCCCAACGATCAGAATTGATGGGAATAGTATAACACATTGGTGCGGATATTGTCATATCCGCACCAATGTGTTATTTCATATGTGGTTATTTCATGCTGGTGGTGGACAGAAGCTCCACCGTATAGTTTTCGGGGTTTTCAATGTCGGTCCCGTTGCCGTAGAAGGTGCAGTAGTCCAGTATCAGGCCCATCCGCTCGCCGGGGATCCGCTCCAATTGCAGGGCCACGCCGTTGCGGGTAAAGGACGTGTTGTTAATGTTAGCACCGCAGGAGATACTGAAATTGCTGTTCAGCCGCATGGCCACGGCATTTCGGTCGAAGCGGACATCCTCCTGACAGAAGATCCAGCCGCCGTCCAAAGCCTGCGCCGCCACGTCCCAACCGGTAAAGCGGCAGCCCCGCAAATACACCGGGCCGCAGGCGTTCACGCCGGTGCCGCCCGTTCCGGAGAAGGTCAGCGACCGCAGCGCCACCACCGGCTCCGTCCAGCCGTCATAATCCGGGACGCTTGCCGTCAGTGTGGCGGAAAACGTGGTGCCCTCCTGCCCCACCAGCGTCATGGGACTGTCCACAGACACCGGCGCGTCATAGGTAACGGCGGGCAGATAGAGATACACCGCCTCCTCCGCTTTCGCTGCGGCGGTAATGTCGTCCAGTAGCGCTTGCAGCTCCGCCGCCGTGTTCATGGGGGTATCCTCCCAGTGGTACTCCACCACCGTTTTGGCGCCGAAGGTCACGCCCTGCTTCACCGTCACCACATCGCCGTTTTTCATCCGCAGCGTCCAGACGATCTCGTTATCCGCGCAGGCGCTTGTCCCCGTCATTTCCTGATACAGCATGGCATCGGTGGTGGAAATATAGTCAAATGTGGGATCGCGCAGGGTGCAGCGTTCGCCGCCGTCAGGCGCTGTAACGGTCACGCTCCAGTCCTCCAGCAAGGCGGAAAAGCTGTCTCTGCCGTTTCGTCCGGAGCCCACCTCCTCCACAAACAGCGTCAGCGGCCCGGTATCGGTGCAGCCCGGCTCCAGCAGGCCGGAGCAATAGCCCCGCATGGTGCTGCCGCCGTCAATGCCGGGGCTGAAGGCGGCGAACACGTGGTACAGCTGCCCGTCCTCCCCCTCGTAATAGGTCTGGCACAACTCCCCATAGCGGGGCTCCGCCCCGTCTTCGCTTTCGCGGGAAATGGTCAGCGGAAGCGTATCCTCCGGCGGCGGCGTCTCGGCCTGCGGGGTGCTGTTCCACAGTGCCGCGCCTATGGGCAGCGCCAGCGTCACCAGCAGCAGACACCCCGCCGCCACAGGCCACACCCGCCGTCTGCGGCGGGGCATAGGCAGGGTCTGCCGCTCCACCTGCGAGGCGGTGCAGACTGGACAGAAAGCCGCACCCTCCGGCAGCGGCGCGCCGCAGCGGATACAGGTTTTTGTGGTTTTCTCACTCATAGGGCGTCACGAAGCTCCCAAACAGTCTGATAGCGCTGGTCGGGGTTCATCATGGTGCAGCGCTGGACGATGTGTCCCGCCTTGCCGGACGCCAGCTTCCGGGAGGGGTGCTGCCCCGTCAGCATCACGTTCAGCAGCACGCCGAGGGAGTAGATATCCGCCCGGCCATCGGTCTGGGACAGACCGAACTGCTCCGGCGCGGCGTAGCCGGTGGTGCCCAGCACCACCGTGTCGGCGGCCAGCTCCGGCTTGACGATGCGCGAGGCGTCAAAGTCGATCAGCACCGCGTCGCTGCCCCGCAGGATCACGTTGCTGTCCTTCACATCCCGGTGCACCGCGCCCAGCGAGTGCAGCACCCACAGCGCCGCACACACATCCTGCGTGACCTTTTTGGCTTCAGCCCAGTCCAGCAGGCCGCCCTCCAGCAGAAACAGCAGCGTGTCGCCCTGCACGTACTCCTCCAGCACCGCCACGCGGCCATCGCTGTCGGCCACCTCCTCGATGCGGGGCAGATAGGGACACTCCACCGTCAGCAGGCGGCGGTACACGTCGGCGCTGCCCATAAACTGGCGGAACACGTAGCGCTTTCCCGTTTTCCGGTGGCGCAGCAGCGTGATGACACCGCGGGCACTCCGCCGCAATACTTTTACTTCGTCAAAATATTGATCTACCGCGCGCAAAAGCTGGTCATACATAAAAAACCCCCCTACCCTATGCAGCGCGCATATTGTTTTTAGGAAAATTTTGTTACAATATGTAGTATAAAGGAAATGAACAACAATGTAAAGGCGGCAAGGAAAAATGGAACGCAAAAACACAGACCAGTTACAGCAGGAATTGATGACCGGGAACGATCTGGATCGGGTGCTGGCGGACAACGACAGCAGTTTTCAGGGCTACGCGCTGCAGGAGCGGCTGCAGGCGCTGTTCCAGCGGCGGGAGATCTCCAAAACGGCGCTGGCCCGCCAGTCGGGCATCAGCGAGGTGTATCTCCACCAGGTATTTTCCGGACGGCGCACACCCTCCCGCAACCGGCTGCTGTGCCTGTGCTTCGGCCTTGGCGCTTCGGTGGATGAGGCACAGGATCTGCTGCGCCACGCCCGGCTTGCGCCGCTGTACTCCCGCGACCGGCGGGATGCCATCGTGATCTTCGGGCTGAGCCACAACATGACGCTGGGGGAGATCAACGACAAGCTGTACGCCGAGGACGCCGACACGCTGTGCTGAACGATATGAAAAAACACTGGAGAAAGCCGAAAGCTTTCCCCAGTGTTTTTATTTGCAAAAGCCCTGCGGCAGCGGCGCCAAGGTGTATGGAAAGTACATTCGGCAGGTGTGAACCGCCGCCGTAGGGCAATTCGCCGTTATCGGTTCCGGGCCACACACTCGTAGAGATATTGCAGATCGTAAACATCCACAGCGCCGTCGCCGTTGACGTCAGCAAACGGAAGCGCCCCGTCGCCCAGCGGCGACGTACCGGCCAGATGATCGTACAAAGCCGCCACGTCGCTTATGTCCAATCCGCCGCCGTTCAAATCGCCAGCGCCGTAATGGATCGTGGCTAACGGCAGATATTCGTTTCCATCCCCACCAATCTCAAGGTTGTTCCATTCTTCAGCAGTGCCCTGATAATAAACGTCCTTTAAGTTGAGACAGTTCGTAAAGGCATAGTCGCCAACACAGGTCACGCTGGCGGGGATCGTGACGCTGGTAAGACCGGAATTATGTCCAAATACATATTCTCCGATGATGGCCACGCCGTCGGGGATCACATAATCGCCGCCCATTCCGCCGGGGAAGCAAACCAACTGATCCATGTTCTTCGTAAAGAGCACACCGTCAACGGAGGTATAATTCTTATTTCCAGCCGCCACCTGAATGCCCTGCAAACTGGAACAGGAGGCAAACGCGCCGCTGCCGATGCTGGTGACAGACGCAGGAATGGTAACGTTCGTCAGGCTGATGCAGCAAATAAAGGCTCCCCCACCGATGGATCGCAGTCCGCTGCCCAGTTTCAGGTTCGACAGCGCGGTGCAGTAGCCAAAAGCGCTGTTCCCGATCAGCGTCACCGTGTCAGGGATCACCAGATCCTCCAAGCTATAGCAGCCCCAGAACGAGTTATAGCCAATGCGCTGCAAATTGTTGGAAAAGGTGATGTCTCGCAAGCTGGAGCAGCCGGAAAAGCTATGACCGTTCAGGTATTTGGACGGTATCACAATACTGGTCAGGTTGGTACAGTTGCGGAACACATAGCTGCCCATGACCAGATCAGGGTTATTGGGCATGCGGACGCTTTTCAGCGCGGCACAGCCGTCAAAGGTCTCATCGTATATATCTTGGATGGAGTCCGGCAGGATGACCTCCTCCAAATTTTCGCAAAAACCAAACGATCCAAACGACAAAGCGGTTACTCCATCCTGTACAACAGCGCACTTGAAGTCGGGCTGCCGATCAATGTATTCATCCCAATCACCATTGATCCATCCGGTGCCGGAGATGGTCACGGTGCCGTTGTCGTCCAAAGAGAATGTCGCATCCTTGCCGCAGCGTCCCGTCACTGCGGCCCACGCTGTAGTAGGCAGCAGGCTGAACGTCATCAGAACGGCCAGCAACACGCCTATCGTTTTCTTCATAAGCTCTCTCCCTTTCGTCCAAATTATGGAACTGCGCCAATGCGGCGCGCGTGGATATTATATTATTTATACACGATTCTCCCCAAAAAAACAATATGCCGGGTGCATAGTATCCGTCTTTTTTTCCAAATTTTGCATCCATTTCTCCATCCCGCCGCAGACAGCTTTCCGTCAGGAAGGGCAAACCGTGCTGTTCCGCCACTTTACAACGGGGGCAATGTAGGGTAAAATGGAAAAAACGACCATTTGGAGGAAGCTTCTCATGACCGTGACCGTCCCGCTGCCGCAAGGCGGCTATCCCGTTCATATCCAGCCCGGCGCGCTGCGGCAGACCGGAGCACTGCTGGCGCCGCTGGGCATTGACCGCTGGGCCGTCACGACGGATGAAACGGTGGCGGCGCTGTACGGCGGCGCGGTGCTGGACAGCCTGCGGAGCGCGGGACTTTCCGGCCAGCTGCTGACCTTCCCGGCGGGAGAGGCGCACAAGACCCCGGAGACGTGGCTCTCCCTGTGCCGCCAGCTGGCGCAGGAGGGCTTTACCCGAAGCGACGGACTGCTGGCGCTGGGCGGCGGCGTCACCGGCGACATGGCGGGCTTTGTCGCTGCCTGCTATCAGCGGGGCATGGCGCTGGCGCAGCTGCCCACCACGCTGCTCTCTCAGGTGGACAGCGCCGTGGGCGGTAAAACGGCGGTGGATCTGCCGGAGGGCAAGAACCTGCTGGGCGCGTTCTATCAGCCCCGGCTGGTGATCGCCGATCCGGACTGTCTGACTACGCTGCCCCGGCGTGAGCTGCGGTGCGGCATGGCGGAGGTCATCAAATACGGGTTTATTCAGGACGCCGGGCTGCTGGACGAGCTTGAAACCGACACGCCGAACTGGACGGCCATCATCGCCCGGTGCCTGACAATCAAGGCGGCGCTGGTGGCCGCCGACGAGCGGGACACCGGGGCGCGGCGGCTGCTGAACTTCGGCCACACCTTTGGCCACGCCTACGAGGCGGCGGGCGGCTACGCCGCCTGCACCCACGGCGAGGCGGTGGCCGCCGGGATGGCGGCCATGCTGCGGTGGCAGCTCCGCCGGGGCGACGGGGTACAGGCGGCCTACGACCGGCTGCTGGCGCTGCTGGAGCGCTGGGAGTTGCCCTGTACGATGCCGTTTGATACAGAAACGGTGTCCCGCTATCTGGCGCGGGACAAGAAATGTGAAGGAGATACCCTTCACGCTGTTTTGCTGTGGGCGATCGGCGACGCCTACGTGGAGGACGTGCCGCTGGCGGCGCTGCAGGAGGGTCTGGCATGACCCGGCGGCTGTATCCCGCCCGCCTGACGGGCACGGTGGCCGCGCCGCCCAGCAAAAGCGCATGGCACCGGGAGCTAATCTGCCGCTTTCTGGCGGGACAGCCGCTGCCGCAGGAGCTGTCCGGAGCGGATGTGAGCGCCACGCTGTCCGGGCTGCGGGTCTTGCGGCAGGGCGGCGACGCCATCGACTGCGGCGCGTCCGGCGCGACGCTGCGGTTTCTGCTGCCGCTGGCGATGGCGCTGGGACGCACCGGACTGCATCTTACCGGAACACCCCGGCTATTGGAGCGGCCCCTGTCCGCGCCCTATCCCGTAGCGCGGGAGAACGCAGGCTACCGCATCACCGAGCCGCTGACGCCGGGGCGCTATGCCCTGCGGGGAGACGAGACTTCCCAGACCGTCAGCGGCCTGCTGATGGCACTGCCGCTGCTGGCGGAGCCGTCAGAGCTTGTGCTGACCACGCCGCTGGTATCCCGCGCCTATGTGGACATGACGCTGGATGCCCTGCGGCGGCACGGCGTGACCGTGCTGACCACGGAAACAGGCTGGCGCATTCCCGCGCCGCAGGTCTTTCAGCCCGATGAGTCCCCGGTGGAGGGCGACTGGTCGGCGGGCGGCTGGTGGCTGGCAGCGAACGCGCTGCAGGGCGGCGGCGTGACCGTGACGAATCTGCCGCTGCACAGCAGCCAGCCCGACCGGGTCATTACCGGCTATTTACAGGAGCTGCCGGAAACGGTGGACGTGTCCCAAACGCCGGATCTGCTGCCTGCGCTGGCGCTGCTGGCGGCCATGCGGCCCCAGACCACCCGGTTCACCGGCGGCGCGTTTCTGCGCCGCAAGGAGAGCGACCGGCTCCACACGGTGGCCGCCGTGCTGGCGGTGCTGGGTGTAGCGGTGGAGGAGCTGCCGGACGGCCTGACCGTCGTTGGCGGCAGGCCCCTGCACGGTGGCGTGACGCTGGATGCCTTTGACGATCACCGCATCGCCATGCTGTGCGGCTGCGCCGCCCTGTTCTGCCGGGAACCGGTTGTGCTGCGGGGCGGAAACTGCGTGGCAAAATCCTATGAGGATTTCTGGCGTGACTACGCCATGCTGGGCGGAAAAACGGAAGAATTGATGGAAAGTTGAGGATAAGCCCATGTTGGACTATACGTTGTTCGGGGAGTCACACGGCCCTGTGGTGGGGGTGCTGCTGCGGCATGTCCCGGCCGGCGTCCCCATAGACGAGCTGCAAATGGAGCGCGACCTGCTGCGCCGCCGCCCCAGCGGCGCACTGGCCACGGCACGGCAGGAGCCGGACGAGGTACAGTTCCTCTCCGGCGTGTTTCAGGGCCGCACCACCGGCATGCCGCTGGTGATGGCGCTGCCCAACCGGGATGCCCGGCCGCAGGACTACGAGGCGCTGCGGTCGGTGGCCCGGCCCGGCCACGCGGACTACACCGCCCGGATCAAAGCCAAGGGCTTTCAGGACTACCGGGGCGGCGGGCACTTCTCCGGACGGCTCACCGCGCCGCTGGTGGCGGCAGGCAGCATCGCCAAAACGGTGCTGGCCAGTCAGGGCGTCACCGTGACGGCCCACGTGGTGGACGAGGAAAACCTGCGCCGCCGTGCCGCCGAGGCGAAGGAACAGGGCGACAGCGTGGGCGGACAGGTGGCCTGCACCGTCACCGGGCTTACGGCGGGACTGGGCGGCCCGGACTGGCCCGACACGGTGGAGGGTGAGATCGCCCGCCACGTGTTCGCCATCCCCGCTGTGAAGGCCATCGGATTCGGCGCGGGCGAGGATCTCGCCGCCCTGCGGGGCAGTCAGGCCAACGATCCCCTGCGCACCAATGGCAAGAAGGTATGGACGACCAGCAACCACAACGGCGGCATCAACGGCGGCATCACCAACGGCATGCCGGTGGAGTTCACCGTGACCTTCAAGCCCACGCCCACCATATGCAAACCGCAGGACACGGTGGACATGGAGCGGATGGAAAACGTCACCCTGTCCGCCGCGGGACGGCACGACAGCTGCATCGCGCTGCGGGCCGCTCCCATTGTGGAGGCTGCCGCCGCGCTGGCCATCTGCCAGCTGTGGCAGGAGGAGCCGACGGAGGATCTGGCGGGCTATCGCGGCGCAATCGACAAAATAGACGGCGAGATCGTGGCGCTGCTGGCAAAGCGGCTGCAAATCGGCAGCAAGATCGGCGCATTAAAGGCCGCCGCAGGAACAGCCATCCGGGACGAGACACGGGAAGCCGAGGTGCTGCGGAGCCGGGGTGACATGGCCCCGGAGTACCGCACCGCCGTGGAGGCGGTGTTCCGGGCCATCATGGCCCAGACCCGCCAGGTGGAACAGGAATGAAGCACCTGATCCTGATCGGTCTGCCCGGCAGCGGCAAGACCACCGTGGGCCGTCTGGCGGCGGAACGGCTGGGGCTGCCCTTTTCCGACTGCGACACGCTGATCGAGGTGGAGACGGGACTGCGCATCCCCGCTATTTTTGCCCAGCAGGGCGAAAGCGGCTTTCGCGCCGTGGAGAGCCGTATCCTCGCGGCGCTGCTCAGGGAGGATACGCGGGTCATCGCCACCGGCGGCGGTGTGGTGGAATCTGCGGAAAACCGGCGGCTGCTCAGTGAGAGCGGCGTGGTGGTGCTTCTGGATCGGGATATCCGCCAGATCGCCGGGTGCGTGGGCAACCGTGAGCGGCCCTTATTGAAGCAATACACATTGGAGCAGCTGGCCCGGCGGCGCCGGGACTGGTATCTGGACTGTGCCGACGCCGCCATCGGCAGCGGCACGGCAGAGCAGCTGGCGGCGCAGGCCGCCGAGATCTGGAGGAACGCATGAAGCTTTTGATCCTCAACGGCCCCAACCTGAACCTGCTGGGGCAGCGTGAGCCGGACATTTACG
>OIWM01000902.1_pt1 | contig 32894 bp, 24 predicted proteins | sample 1587451 | NCBI WGS metagenome assembly OIWM01 (sample SAMEA3888907, study PRJEB22519) | human gut metagenome | biome: human gut; feature: human-associated habitat; material: faeces | place: Denmark | collected 2011
AGCCCAGGAACAGAGAGGAATACACTTCCTTGCTGATCAGGGCCAGCACGATGGCTACAATGGGGGGCAGCAGGGACCAGAAGGTGCCTGCGAACGGGGTGGCCGCGCCTTCCACAATGATGGGAGCGTCCTTGAATGTGAAGCCGAGGATCGCCAGCAGCACCACAAAGACACCCAGCGCAACGAAATACGCTATTTTGGTACTTTTCTTTTCCATGTGTGTGATTTACCTCCTCACAAATTGTTCTCTCATCATACCTGCCTGTTAAGATATTGTCAACCTCTTAACGTCATATTCCATTATTTTAACAAATTGTAAACACGCTTTTCCGTCATTCTCACAAATTTTCAGGCTCCGTGCTTGGGAAAACCTGCATTTTCCTCTCCCCCGCTTTTTGTATTTTCCCTGTAAAATCAAGGCTTTTTGTTACGTCAGCGCATAAAAGTATGCCGGAGCAAGCTGCTCCGGCATACGAATTTTGTATGTATTTTGTCGTTAATTCCGCGTTAAGACTGTTTAGAATCCGCGTTAAGACTGTTTAGAAGAAGAACTGCTTGATCTGCCCGTACAGCACCAGCAGCAAGCCCAGCGGGGCAACATAGCGGACGCAGACGTTGTAGAACTTAAAGGCGGTAAACTTGTTGCCGCACTGCTCGATCTCATCCTTGACCACATCCGTACCGATCTCATAGGCCACCATGAAGGTCATCAGCAGCGCTCCCAGCGGCATCATGACGCCCTCCGAGACGGCATCCCAGAAATCAAGCCAGTCGGCAGCCCAGGCCTTCGGCTCCGCAATTCCCAGCAGATCCGCAGGCGAGAAGTTACTGTTACCCAGCGCGTCCGCACAAACCAGAATGCAGCCCAGGCTGACAGCAGCCGCAGCAATGAGGGTATATACCTTGCGCTTGTCTCCCTTGCCCTCGTCACGGGCTTTGTCAACGAAGTGCGCTACGATGACCTCCAGCAGGGAGATGGAGGAGGAGATGGCGGCGAACACCACCAGCAGGTAGAAGAGAATGCCGAAGAGCGGGCCCATACCGCCCATACGGCTGAACACATTCTGCATGGTGACGAACAGCAGGCCGGGGCCGCCCAGATCGCCGTTGGGGTCGAGGGCGAAGCGGCCGGGCAGCACGCACAGAGCCGCCATGAAGGCCACGATGGAGTCCATGATAACGATCAGCAGGCCGTTCTTCTGAATGTTCTCTTTCTTGCCCAGATAAGAGCCGTAGGTGATCATAGCGCCCATGCCCAGAGACAGGGAGAAGAACATCTGGCCGCCGGCGGTGGCAAATACCTGGAAGATGTTGGGTGCTTCTTCGATCACGCCGTTCGCAACAGCCCAGCCGGGAACAAACATATACTTCAGGCCGTTCACCGCGCCGGGCAGGGTACAGGCGCGGATGATGCAGATCAGCAGCGCGACAAACAGTGCGGGCATACCCACGGAGCAGACCTTCTCGATACCGCCGCCCACGCCGCCGAGGACTATGAGCATGGTCAGCGCCACGAAGATCAGGCCATAGATAACAGCCTCGGTGGGGTTGGCGATCAGAGCCGACCAGGCCTCGGCGCCAACGGAAGTGCCATTGGCTGCCGCAGCCTCAGCAAATACATTTGCACCAAAACCGGCCTTGAGCAGGTCGCCCACATTGAGAATGACATACTTGATGCAGTAGCCGCCCAGCGCGCAGTAGAAGAACAAAATGAAAAATGCGGATGCGATACCCATCCAGCCCATCCATTTGAACTTCTTGGAGACCATCCTGTACGCCTCGACCGCGCCCTTGCCGGTCTTACGGCCGATGGCAAGCTCACTGATCATCACGATGAAGCCGGTGGTGACACCCAGGAAAATATACACCATCAGGAACGTGAAGCCGCCATTGGCACCCATCTTATAGGGGAAGCCCCAGATGTTGCCCAGACCGACCGCCGAGCCGACCGCGGCCATCAGGAATCCGAAATTGGATCCAAAGCCTTTTCTTTCTTCCATATCTTCTCTCCTTACGATTTCCCCCGCCATCCCAGCGGGCGTATTTGTATCTTACCGCGAGAAAAAAGTCTTGTAAATAAGAGTAAACGTTTCTTAACGTCCGCTTCCCGAAAGTCATATTTTCCTTTATTTACAACATATAAAAGCCCCGTGAAGTGTCGATTTTCGTCGCCGTCTTTTTTCTTGTAGAGAAACTCACAAATTGGAAAGAAGCACCCCTCCTCGAGGGGTGCTTCCGGTTTGATCCGGTTGTTATGCGGCGCTCAGTCGCCCTCCCGCATGCGGTAGCCCACGCCCACCTCCGTGAAGATGTACTGAGGGTTGCCGGGGGTAGGTTCGATCTTGCGGCGGATGTTGGCCATGTTTACCCGCAGGATCTGGTTGTCAGTCTTGGCCTTGGGGCCCCACAGCTCGCGGATGATGAAGTCGTAGGTCAGGACCTTGCCGGCGTACTTGCCCAGCAGGGCCACGATCTTGTACTCGTTGACGGTGAGACCGGCGTTTTCGCCGTGCATCAGTACCTGATGCTTGTCGTAGTCGATGGTCAGGTCGCCGGTGACGAACTTGCCGGACTGGGCGATCTGGGTATTGGACAGGGTGGTGCGGGTGTGGCGGATGGCGGTGCGGATGCGGGCCAGCAGCTCCGACGTGCCGAAGGGCTTCACCAGATAGTCGTCTGCGCCGTAGTCCAGGGCCTCCACCTTGTCATGCTCGTGATTTCTCGCGGAAACCACCACCACCGGCAGATTGGACCACTTGCGCACGGACTTCAGCACCTCCATGCCGTCCATGTCCGGCAGTCCCAGATCCAGCACGATCATGTCCGGGCAATGGGAGGCGATCATGGTCAGGGCCTCCTCGCCACTGCGGACGATGATGGTGTCGTAGCCGTTGGCCGTGAGGATCATGGAGATGAAGTTGCTGATGGACTGCTCATCCTCCACGATCAGGACCTTGTCTTTAATCTTCATCGTCGTCTCCTTTCATGGGCAGCGTCACGGTAAAGCACGCGCCGCCGTCTTTTTTATTCTCCCCCCGTATCGTCCCGCCGTGGGCCAGCACCACCGTCCGGCACACGGACAGGCCGATGCCCATGCTGCGTTTGCCGTCGCTGCTGCGGTCACTGCGGGCCGCTCCGTCGAATAGCTTATTCAGAAGGTGCAGCGGGATGCCCCTGCCGTTGTCGGCCACAGTGAACACCGCATCGCCCCCCTGCTGGGACAGCGTCACATCGATACGGCTGGTGCCGCCGTGGATCACGGCGTTTTCCATCAGGTTCACCAGCACCTGCTCGATGAGCAGCGGGTCCATGGGCACCATCATCAGCTCATGGGGCACCGACACATGTACCTCCACGTCAGGGTAGTGCTTCTGCGTCTTGGCCACGGCGCTGCCGATGACCTCCTCCGCCGCCTCCGGCGCCTTCTTGACCCGCGCCTCCTCGGAATTGTGAATGCGCGTGATGGACAGCAGGTTCTCCACGATGCGGATGAGCCACTGGGCGTCCTCGTTGGTGGAGCGCAGCAGCTGCTGCCGCTGCTCCTGCGTCAGCTCGCCGTCCTGCTCCAGCAAAACGTTGGTAGCTCCCACGATGCCGGTCAGCGGGGTGCGGATGTCGTGGGACACCGCCCGCAGCAGGTCGGCGTACATCTTCTCCCGTTCCGCCTCGCGGCGGACGGTCTCCGTCTGCTTGGCGCGGCTGGTGACAGCCGCCGTCAGCACGGAGATGGTCATCATCACCAGAAACGTCAGCGGAAATCCGGTCAGCGTGAAGCTGATGTGCCAGTAGGGATACGTGAATATGTAGTCCACGCTGAACACACCGGCCACGGCGGTGATGATACCCAGGATATAACCGTTGGTCCAGTAGGCCGTCAGGAACACGTCCAGCAGGAAGATCACCGCCACGTAGCTGGTGTCCCGGTGCAGGTCGATGTTCCGCAGGAACAGGCACAGCAGCACCGCCGCCAAATACAGCCCAAAGGCGATAGCCAGATCCCGTCCGGAGTAGGGCAGACCCAGACTGGCCGCGGTGCGCTCCCGCTTATCCTGGCTGCGCAGCCGGTCCCGATAGGCTTTCTTATCCACCGGCGCTCCCTCCCCTATATATGTCTGGCGCTATTGTATCACACTATCACGTTAAGAAAGCGTTAAAATGTCGTTAAGACTTACCCTTTTTTCTCTTTCTCCCTGGGCCGCTTGACAAGGTATCCCTGTATTTGCTATTCTATAGTATTGTATGTAAAGAGATGGCAGGCGGGGCGCTCCCCCGTCCGCCGGAAAAGAGGTAATCGCAATGTATGATGCCGTGATCATCGGCGGCGGCGCGGTAGGCTGCGCCGTGGCCCGCTGGCTCAGCCGCTACCGCCTGCGCATCTGCCTTTTAGAGCGTAGCGAGGACGTGTGCATGGGCACCAGCAAGGCCAATTCCGCCATCTGCCACGCCGGCTTCGATGCGCCGGTAGGCTCCGCCAAGGCGCGGTTCAACGTGGAGGGCTCCCGCATGATGGAGGCGCTGTCCCGCCAGCTGGACTTCCCCTACCGCCGCTGCGGCGCGCTGGTGCTGTGCTTCAACGAGACCGACATTCCCCGTCTGGAGGAGCTGAAGGCCCGTGGAGAGCGCAACGGCGTGGAGGGTCTGACCGTTCTGGACCGCGATGCCCTGCGCCGTCAGGAGCCCCGGGTCGCGCCGGAGGCTGTGGCCGCGCTGTATGCGCCTACCAGCGCCATTATCTGCCCCTTTGGCATGACCATCGCGCTGGCGGAGAACGCCGCCGCCAACGGCTGCGAGTTCCGCTTCGACACGGAGGTACAGCGCATCCGCCGTCAGAACGGCGGCTTCCTGCTGGAGACCAGCCGCGGCCCGCTGGAGAGCCGCACGGTCATCTGTGCCGCCGGTGTCCACGGCGACACGCTCCATAACCAGCTGTGTGAGAGTCAACTGCACATCGTCCCCCGCCGCGGCGAGTACTGCCTGCTGGACCGCCGCGATGGCGGCCTGACGCGGCACACTATTTTCCAGCTTCCCTCCGCCATGGGCAAGGGCGTGCTGGTGACCCCCACGGTCCATGGCAACCTGCTGGTGGGCCCCACTGCGGAGGATCAGGAGGACAAGGGCTGCACCGCCACCACGGCGGCGGGTCTGCGCCGCGTAACGGAGACGGCGGCGCGCAGCGTGCCGAACCTGCCCATGCGGGATGTCATCACCAGCTTCGCCGGGCTTCGCGCCCATCTGGTGGGTGGTGACGACGACTTCATCGTGGGTGAGAGCGCCGACGGCTTCTTCGAGGCCGTGGGCATCGAGTCCCCCGGTCTGTCCTCCGCCCCCGCCATCGGCCGGTATCTGGCCGGACTGGCCGCGGAGAAGCTGGGCGCGGCGGAGAAGGATGACTTCATCGCGGAGCGCCGCGATATTCCCCGTCCCCGTGAGATGGACTTTGCCGCCCGACAGGCGCTGATAGAAAGAGACCCCGCCTACGCCACGGTGGTCTGCCGCTGTGAGGAGATCACCGAGGGTGAGATACGGGAGGCCATCCGCCGGGGCGCACGGTCGATGGACGGTGTGAAGCGCCGCGTGCGGGCCGGCATGGGCCGCTGTCAGGGCGGCTTCTGCACGCCGCGGGTGCTGGAGCTTCTCCACGAGGAGCTGGGGACTCCCATGACCGAGCTGACCAAATGCGGCGGCGAGAGCCGCCTGCTGGCGGGCCGCACCAAGGAGGTGCTCTCATGAAAACTGTACAGCTGGCCATCGTGGGCGGCGGTCCCGCCGGACTGGCCGCCGCCGCAGCCGCCTATGACGCAGGCCTGCGGGATATCCTCATTCTGGAGCGCAGCGGCGAGCTGGGCGGCATCCTGAACCAGTGCATCCATGCCGGCTTCGGGCTCCATACCTTCCATCAGGAGCTCACCGGCCCCGAGTACGCCCAGCGCTATATCGACGCCGTACACGAGCGGGGCATCCCCGCCTGGACGGACTGCATGGTGCTGGACATCACGCCGGACCGTGTGCTCACCGTCACCGGCCGCGCCGTAGGCTTGCAGCAGATCAAGGCGCAGGCGGTGGTGCTGGCCATGGGCTGCCGTGAGCGGCCCCGAGGCGCGCTGAACATCGCGGGCACCCGCCCCGCCGGCATCTGGTCGGCGGGCACCGCCCAGCGCATGGTGAACATGGAGGGCTATCTGCCCGGGCGGCAGGTGGTGATCCTCGGCTCCGGCGACATCGGCCTCATCATGGCCCGCCGCATGACGCTGGAGGGCGCGGAGGTCAAAGCCGTGGCGGAGGTCATGCCCTATTCCGGCGGTCTGAAGCGCAACATCGTCCAGTGTCTGGACGATTTCGATATTCCCCTGTATCTGTCCACCACCGTGGTGGAGATCCACGGGCAGGAGCATCTCACCGGCGTGACGCTGGCCCAGGTGGACGACAAGCGCCTGCCCATCCCGGGTACGGAGCGGTACATCCCCTGCGACACCCTGCTGCTCAGCGTGGGTCTGCTTCCGGAGAATGAGCTGACCCGTCAGGCGGGCGCGGCGCTGGACGCCGTCACCGGCGGCCCCGTGGTGGACGAAACGCTGGCCACCTCCCTGCCCGGCGTGTTCGCCTGCGGCAACGTGCTGCATGTCCACGATCTGGTGGACTTCGTCTCCCAGGAGGCGGCCGCCGCAGGCCGCAGCGCCGCCCGCTTCGTGCTGGAGGGTGCAGAGAGCGGCGACAGCATCCGGCTGGAGGGCAAAAACGGTGTGCGCTACACCGTGCCCCAATCCCTGCATCGGGGCGGCGGGCCGGTGACGGTGCGCTTCCGCGTGGGACAGCCCTACCGCAGCGCGGCGCTGTGCGCCTATGCGGGGGACACGCTGCTCAAACGCATCCCCAAGCGCATCCTGACCCCCGGCGAAATGGAGAGCTTTCCCATTGACCCCGCCGCCATCCCCGACGGCGCGGACACCGTCACATTTGTGGTAGAGGAGGCGCAATCATGAAGCAGGAGCTGATCTGCATCGGCTGCCCCATGGGCTGCCAGCTCACCGCCGAAGTAGAAAACGGCGTCGTGACCTCCGTCACCGGCAACACCTGTCCCCGCGGCGACGCCTACGCCCGCAGGGAGTGCGTTGCGCCGGTGCGCACCGTCACCGGTACCGTGGCCATCGAGGGCGCGGCCCTGCCGGTGCTGCCGGTCCGCACCAACGGCGAGATCCCCAAGACACAGGTCTTTGACGTGGCCCGCGCCCTCCGCACCGTCAAGGTCCAGGCCCCCATCGCCATCGGCGACGTGGTACTGCAAAACGTCTGCGGCACCGGCGTGGACGTGGTGGCCGCCAAGAACATGGCGCGAACCTGACCCTCGCCGTATGAGCGCAAAAAAAGAGACGCAGGCTTTCAGCCTGCGTCTCTTTTTCGCTTGCGGATCTTGTATGAACAGGGCGAAAAAACGCCCATAAAAAGCAAAACGCCACGCACATGGCGTGGTGGTCATCCTTTGTGGGTGGGACGTTTACCGCTCGCTGACCTGCTGCCGGCAGTCGCCGAAGATCATATCGTCCAGATCGCCCATGATCCAGTTGTTCATCATAACACTATCACGCTCCTTTCTTCATTTGATTACGCAGATAGTATATGCCGTTTTCATCCCCTTTGCAACCCCAATTTTATATATATCTCACAATTTGTATTTGCTATTTTTTGATAGTTTGCACAATGGCACTTGCCGTCCATACCATATATAATGACTGCATACCATCGGTTGATAAGGTACGAACGTATTGGGGATATACTATGAGAGAGTTTCACGCCGGAACATTTGACATCGCCGTCATCGGCGCCGGACATGCCGGCATCGAGGCGGCGCTGGCGGCGGCGCGTCTGGGCATGCGCACCGTCTGCTTCACCATCGATCTGGACGCGGTAGGCAACATGCCCTGCAACCCCGCCATCGGCGGTACCGGCAAGGGGCACCTGGTGCGGGAGCTGGACGCTCTGGGCGGTGAGATGGCCCGTGCGGCGGACCGCGCCTGCATCCAGTACCGCATGCTCAACCGTGCCAAAGGCCCCGCAGTCTGGTCCCTGCGAGCTCAGGCGGACCGCCGGAAATATCAGCAGGTGATGAAGCACACGCTGGAGCGGCAGGAGAACCTGACCCTGCGTCAGGCGGAGGTGACGGAGATCCGCTGTGAGGATGGCCGCGTGGCCGCCGTGGTGCTGCGCACCGGCGCGGTATTCACCGTCCGCGCCGCCATCCTCTGCACCGGCACGTACCTGACGGGCCGCACCATCGTGGGCGAGTGCATCGAGTCCTCCGGCCCCGACGGCATGCATGCCGCCAACGCCCTGACGGCCAGCCTGCTGGCACTGGGCCTGCCCCTGCGCCGGTTCAAGACCGGCACGCCGCCGCGGGTGAACCGCCGCAGCATCGACTTTTCCAAAATGGAGATACAGGAGGGCGACCCCGCCCCCCTGCCCTTCAGCTTCACCACGGCCCAGCCGCCGGAGAACCGCGCCGTGTGCTACCTGACGTACACCAACGCCGAGACGCACCGCATCATCCGCGAAAATCTGGGCCGCAGCCCCATCTACTCCGGCGTCATCGAGGGCATCGGCCCCCGCTACTGCCCGTCCATCGAGACGAAGATCGTCCGCTTTGCGGACAAGCCCCGCCACCAGCTGTTCATCGAGCCCATGGGGCTGGACACCGAGGAGATGTACATCCAGGGGTTCTCCTCCTCCATGCCGGAGGAGGTGCAGCTTCAGATGCTCCACAGTGTGGCCGGACTGGAGCACGCGGAGATGATGCGCCCCGCCTACGCCATCGAGTACGATTGCATTGATCCACTGGCCCTGCGGCCCACGCTGGAGGTCAAGACCGTCTCCGGCCTGTACGGCGCGGGACAGTTCAACGGCTCCTCCGGCTATGAGGAGGCGGCGGCCCAGGGCTTCGTGGCCGGTGTCAACGCGGCCCTGGCCCTGAAGGGCCAGCCCCCCATGCTTCTCAAGCGCAGCGAGAGCTACATCGGCACCCTTATCGACGATCTGGTGACCAAGGGCACTCAGGAGCCGTACCGCATGATGACCTCCCGCTCCGAGTACCGGCTGGTACTGCGGCAGGACAACGCCGACCAGCGTCTGTGCCCCATTGGCCATCGCATCGGCCTGGTGTCCGATGCGCGGCTTCAGGCCGTGGAGGAAAAGTACGCCGCCGTAGAGCGGGAGATCAGGCGCCTGACCCACACCGGCGTGGCCGGCAGCGACGCCCTCAACACCCTGCTGACAGCCCGCGGCACCGCACCGGTAGCCGACGGTGCGCGGCTCATCGACCTGCTGCGCCGTCCGCAGGTGTCCTACGATGACCTGCGCCCCTTCGACCCTGCCGCGCCGGAGCTTCCCGGGGCGGTGCGGGAGCAGGTGGAAATATCCGTCAAATACGAGGGCTATATCCGCCGCCAGCAGCGGCAGGTGGAGGACTTCGAGCAGCTGGAAAAGCACGCCCTCCCCGACCGCATGGATTACAGTGCCATACAGGGTCTGCGTCTGGAGGCGCGGGAGAAGCTGGACGCGGTGCGTCCCCTGAATCTGGGGCAGGCCAGCCGCATCTCCGGCGTCTCACCAGCGGACGTGGGCGCACTGATGATCTGGCTCCAGACCCATCGAGATAAGGAGGAATGACCATGGGTAAACTGCGATTTCTCTTTGCGCTGTGGATGGCCAAGCTGTCCATCCCCGCGCTGAAGATCACTCACCACAACGGCACGGACTTCCCCGGCAGCCTTGCCGTCAGGCTGTGCCCCGACTTTCTGCGCTACGTGGGCAAGCCCAAAACCATCGTGGCCGTCACCGGCACCAACGGCAAGACCACGGTGTCCAACATGCTCAACGACATTCTGGAGGCCGACGGCCGCCGCGTGCTGAACAACCGCGCCGGCAGCAACATCGTCTCCGGCGTGTCCACCGCCTTCATCCGGAACTGCGACCTGCTGGGCCGCGTGAAAAAGTGCGACATGGCGGTGCTGGAGGTAGACGAGCGCTCCGCCCCCAGAATTTACCCCTATGTGAAGCCGGACTACATCGTGGTCACCAATCTGTTCCGCGACTCCATCATGCGCAACGCCCACCCCGGCTACATCGCGGACATCCTGACCCGCTCCTTCCCCAAATCGTCCAAGCTGATTTTGAATGCCGACGATCTGATCTCCTGCTCCGTGGCGCCGGAGAACCCTCGGGTCTACTTCGGCATTGACCGCCTGCCCACCGATGTGACGGCGTGCGAGAACCTGCTGAACGACATGCGCATCTGCCCCCGCTGCGCCGGTCCGCTGCGCTATGAGTACCGCCGCTACCACCACATCGGCCGCGCCGTCTGCGAAAACTGCGGCTTCCACTCCCCGGACTGTGACTATCTGGCCACCTGCGTGGACGTGGCGGGCCGCACCATGACCCTCCGCGAGGGCGGGCAGGACTACCCCTACACCCTGATCGCCGACAGCATCCACAACATCTACAACATGGTGACGGTCATCGCCGTCCTGCGCCAGCTGGGCTGGTCCCACGCCGACATCGAGCAGCGCCTGTCCCGGGTAAAGGTGCTGGCCTCCCGCCTGTCGGAGGAGAAGATCGGCGGCGTCAATGTGATCATGCAGATGTCCAAGGACAAAAACGCCCTGGCCTGCTCCCGCAATTTTGACTACATCCGCTCCAAGCCCGGGAAGAAGGAGCTGCTGATGATGATGAACTGCATGGGCGTGGCGAAGAGCTGGTCGGAAAACCCCAGCTGGATGTACGACACGGACTTCGAGTTCCTGAACAGCGACGATGTGACCTGCTTGGTCTGCGCTGGTCCCCGTGCCTACGACTACCGGCTGCGGCTGCTTCTGGCCGGCATCCCCGATGAAAAGATACGGCTGGAGGAGGATGAGTTCGCGGCACTGAAGCTGCTTCCCCTGCGCTCCGGCGACGACGTGTATATCCTCTACGGCGTGGACGGCATGCCGCTGGCGTTCCGCGTAAAGGCGAAGCTGAAGGAGATGCTGCTGGCAAAGGAGGATGGACAATGAGAGCTGAAATTCTGTTTCCGGAGGTCTGCAACCTCTACGGCGACCTGCAAAACGTGTACTACCTCCGGCGCTGCTGCCCCTCGCTGGAGATCGTGGAAACGGATCTCCACAGCCGTCCCCGCTTTCTGGACGGAGAGGTAACGCTGGTGTTCATGGGCAGCACCACCGAGCAGGGCCTGCGTCTGGCTGCCGATGCCCTGCGGCCCTACGCTGCGGACATCGCTGCCCGCGTGGATGCGGGCCAGCTGCTGCTTCTCACCGGCAACGCCCTGGACGTGTTCGGTCAGGCCATCGAAAGCGACAGCGCCGACACCATTGAGGGTCTGGGCCTCCTGCCCTGCCGCGCCCGTTACCAGATGATGAAGCGCCACAACAGCTTCTTCCTGGGCTCTTTCGAGGACATGGACGTGGTGGGCTTCAAAAGCCTGTTCGGCCACAGCTACGATGCGCCGGAGCGGGACGGCTGGTTCCGCGTCACCCGCGGCGTAGGCCGGAACCCCGACACACCGCTGGAGGGCTACCGCCGCGGCGGCCTGATGGCCACATACCTCATTGGTCCGCTTCTGATCCTGAATCCGCCGCTGTGCAAGTGGCTGCTGCGCCGGATGAACGCCCCCTCCGATGCCCTGGCCTTCGAGGAGGCCGCCATGGCCAGCTACGAAAAGCGTGTGGCGGAGTTCCGGCAGGAAAGCCGCAATTACCTCTATTGAGCCGCGCACACCCGCTCAACGCGCAAAAGCCTCCCCTGCGTCCCCCAAAAGCGCAAAAAAGAACCGCCCGCGGGCGGTTCTTTTTATCGTTTTCAGCCGGCTCAGATGTACTGGCGCATGCCCTCGGTGGCCACGTCCTCATCGGCGCTGACGGTGACGGTGAACTTCACCTCGTTCTCCTCGCTGAAGCGGTCCAGCCAGTGCAGGAACTTCTCCACGGCCTGCCAGTCGCTGCTGCCGGCGATCTTGCACAGGTTGTCCACGAACACATGGGAAATATCAAAATTGCCCGCGTACATACCGCACAGGAAGCCCCGCAGGCAGTCAAAAGAATCCACATTGTAGTCGCTGGCGTTGACCAGACGGACGTTATAGCTGATGTCGTAGGTCATGTCGCGGCTGGGCTCGATGCAAACAACGCTGCCGCTTTCAGAGTCCACGCTGGCATGGATCAGCTCGATGAGCTGCTTCGTCTTACCTGCACCGTTCGCGCCCATGATCAGTCTAACCATAAGAAATCACTCCTTTGTCATAGTGGAGCTGGCTTTACTCCTGCTTGTAGCATATCATACCAACGGGAAAATAGCAACGGAAAAAAACCGGCCCCTTTTTTGGTCAAAACGCCTTAGCGGCCCAGCTTGGCCAGCAGCGCGGCCCGCATCTCCTCGTACCCCGGCTTGCCCAGCAGGGCAAACATGTTCTTCTTATAGGCCTCCACACCCGGCTGGTCGAAGGGATTCACATCCAGCAGATAGCCGCTGAGACCGCAGGCATACTCGAAGAAGTAGATAAGCTGGCCCATCGCCTTTTCGTCCAGCCCGTCGGTGTACAGTGTGACGTTGGGCACGCCGCCCTCCACATGGGCCAGCAGGGTACCGTCCATGGCCTGCTCGCGGATGAAGTCCATGCTCTTTCCCGCCAGGAAGTTCAGGCCGTCGCCGTCCGTCTCGTCGTAGGGCACGGGATTCTCGTGCCGGGAAGCGCCAAAGCGCACCACCGTCTCAAAGAGGTGCCGCTCGCCCTGCTGGATATACTGGCCCATGGAGTGCAGGTCGGCGGTGAACTCCACGCTGGCGGGGAACAGGCCCTTGCCCTCCTTGCCCTCGGACTCGCCGTACAGCTGCTTCCACCACTCGGCCATGAACCGGAAGCAGGGCTCATACGCCGCCAGGATCTCGATCTTCTTGCCGGTGCGGTACATCTCGTACCGCGCACCGGCATACTGCCACGCAGGATTGGCGTCCATCTCCGCCGCGGTGCAGATGTCCATCATCTCCCGCGCACCGGCCATCAGCGCCTCGATGTCGATGCCCGCCACGGCGATGGGCAGCAGGCCCACGGCCGTCAGCACGCTGTACCGGCCGCCCACCTCGTCGGGCACCACAAAGGTCTCATAGCCCTTGGCGTCCGCCAGCGCCTTCAGTGCGCCCCTGTGGCGGTCGGTGGTGGCGTAGATGCGCTTGGCCGCGCCGTCTGCGCCGTACTTCTTCTCCAGCATCTCCCGGAAGAAGCGGAAGGCCACCGCCGGCTCCGTGGTGGTGCCGGATTTGGAGATGACGTTGACGGAGAAGTCCACGCCGTCCAGCAGCTCCACGATCTCGCTCATATAGTCGGAGGAAAGCCCGTTGCCCACGAAGTAAATGTTGGGCGTCTCCTTCTTTTTCAGGTTGTAGTTGGGCGACCGCAGGCACTCGATGACGCCCCGTGCCCCCAGATAGGAGCCGCCGATGCCGATGACCACCAGCGCCTGAGAATCTGCCTGAATGCGCTTGGCCGCGGCCTGGATGCGGGCGAACTCCTCCTTGTCGTAGTCCTGCGGCAGGCGTACCCAGCCGGTGAATTCGCCGCCTGCGCCGTCCCCCTTCTGCAAATGGTCATGAGCGATACGCAGGCGGGGCGCCAGCGCCGCCTCATAGGGCAGCGGAATAAAGCTCTTGCAGCTGTTCAGGTCCACTCGGATCATATGTCATTCCTCCTTGGTAAAGTCCGATCTTTTCGTACTCGTATCTTACAACGATTGCGCCCAAATTACAAGGGAAAAAGGGCGCTTATCCCGCAAAAACCGCCAGCCGCAGCAGCTGGGTGAACACCTGGCCCCAGCTGCGCCGCATCACGTCCTCCCCCGCCGTGATGGGCGCCGTCAGAAGTACCGTGTCCCCATCCAGCACCGTCAGCTCTCCCAGTGGCTGTCCCGCCGCCACCGGCGCGGTGACCCGCGGCTCCAGCGTCACTTTTCGCTCCAGCATGCCCGCCTTCTCCCTCTCCACCAGCACCGTGTTCCCCTCCGATGCCAACACCGGCTGCACCGTGTCCGCCGTGCCCATGTCCACCGGCACCGGCATCAGCGGCTGCTCCGGCATCGCCGTCACCAGCGCGTAGGTGGAAAACCCGTAGTTCAGCAGGGTCTTGGCGTCGTTGTTGCGGGTGTCGCGGTCCGGCCCCTTCATCACCACGGCGATGAGCTCCATGCCGTCCCGCTCCGCCGTGGCGCTGATGCAGTACCCCGCCGATGCGGTGTAGCCGGTCTTGAGTCCCGTGGCCCCGTCATAGAAGCGGATGAGCTTGTTGGTGTTGGCCAACTGGAATGCCCCGCCGCGGATGGTGTCCATCCAGATGGTGGTGAACCGCCGGATGTCCGGATGCTTTAAGATCAGCTCGCGGCTCATGACGGCGATGTCGTGGGCGCTGGTGACGTGGCCCTCCGCCGTCAGGCCGGTGCAGTTGGCGAAGTGGGTGTCGTTCATGCCAAGCTCCGCCGCCCGCTGGTTCATTTTTTCCACAAACCGGTCGCTGACCCCCGCCAACTTTTCCGCCAGTGCCGCAGCTGCGTCGTTGCCGGAGGCCACGCACACCGCCTTCAGCAGCTCCTCCACCGTGATCTGCTCTCCCTCCGCCAGATAGACCTGGCTGCCGCCCATCCCCGCGGCGTAGGCGCTGACCGTCACCACGTCGTCGTAGCCGATAGTCCCGCTGTCGATGGCCTCCATGGTCAGCAGCAGCGTCATGATCTTGGTGACGCTGGCGGGCTCCAGCTGCTCGTGCTCGTTCCAGGCATACAGCACCTGCCCCGTGGTTTTTTCCATCAGCAGCGCCGCGCGGCTCTGGATAGGCAGCTCCGCCGCCTGCGCCTGCACCGGCCACAGGGTCAGCAGGCACATCAGCGCCGTCACGCCCGCCGCCAGTCCCGTCATCTGCCGCCTCCACCTCCGCAGCGCCTCCCGCCGCTTGATCTGTTTATCGTCTATATGGCATCTTTTCAAACGAGAACATGCTCTACCGTGTCCTGTCCGATGCCGCGCTCCCCCTGATACGACAGGCATTACGCGCTTCTCCGCATCCACCATTTCCTGCTTCTTCATCATGCAGTTCCTCCCCCGCGTTTTTTCCATCTCTATGCCGCTGCGGGAGAAATCATGCTCTCGACAGAATTTTCGGTTGCAAAACCCCCGCCGACCTGCTATAATAGCACCGTTCGCAGGGTTGGTATATCGGTATTACAGCGGCTTCCCAAGCCGTTAAGGCGGGTTCGACTCCCGTACCCTGCTCCAAGTTAGACAAAAGTTGCGTATAGCTTATGTTATACGCAACTTTTGTTTTTTTGACATAAGCGTGCCGTAAAATGAACCCGCAAATTGTGCAGAACAGACATAGAAAAGATGCTATACTCCCATGTTTTGTCTCCTGAATGAGATAGTAACATGGGAATCCTTGTTTTTAGGAGGAACAAAACATGAGAATTCCATATGGTTTTATTTTGACCGGAAGCAGGGCACTCAGAATCAACAAGGATGAAGCCGATGTTATCGCCATGATTTTTGATTTCTATATAGCGGGAGCAAGTCTGGAAAAAATCGTGGATATGCTCTACGAAAAACAAATACCTTCTCCGACTGGAAAACCAAAATGGACTCGTGCATCGGTTGACCATCTTCTTTCTAATGGAAAACATGTGGCCATCATCGGATGGGAGAAGTTTCTGGATGCCCAATTTGAGAAGTCCGCCCGCTGCAATATTGACTACGATCAGGAAGGTTCACCGAGGAAAGATACACGCTATGTTTCGCCGGATATGACCCTGATTTGATTTATCTTTTGCATTTGCGCAAGTTATGCTACAATAGCCTCAAGAGGTGAGGTGTGTGACAGATAAACTGGTAGATTTAATAGGAATTGGCAACTTATTGGAGAGCCTTGTAACGGAAGATGTCATCACATGCGAGGAACGGGATCAAATTATAGCAAAGATAGCAAAGGAAAACGGTATCGCTGAGCATGAATATAAATCTCCCCATATTGCTGGCTATGGCATGAGTAAGCGAGAGGTATTGGAACGCGTGGAGCGAAGGAAATCGGCGGTGCCGCAGGGCAAAATACCGGATGACAGCTACATTTCTCTGACTGAGATCGCCCGTGCGCACAGCGAGGAGGCTCCGGGGTATGTGATACAGCGGTGGCTGCGAAGCGAGAACACATTGGCTTTCTTAAACCTGTGGGAGAAAGAGAACAATCCGAATTATAGGGACTCTGGCTATATAGAAGTGTTAGAAAAGAAGAAGACCGCCTCTTTTACATTAACGCCAAAATTATGGATCGAGCAGACAAAGGCGATCGGGATCGTTTCTAAGCAGGGCAAATCCGGAGGCACATTTGCTCACCCGATGATCGCCTGTGAGTTTGCTTCATGGATTGCGCCAGAATTCAAGATGCTATTGCTGAAGTTGTCACTGAATAGGACGAAATTGAGCTGATAGCGGTGTTTGATTGCAAGGCACATATAGTTGTAGAATGGCGGATTTCTTCTCTCGACGGAAGAAAAAATATCTGATATACTGAAATAAACCACTTGGCGGAGATCATATGTGGCAGGAGGAAAATGCCATGCTGATGAATTCCAATGAATATCTGCATATCGTCGAGTCAATCAAGCAGGAGATCCGCACGGCGCAGTATCGTGCGACGGTCAGCGTCAATCGGGAACTGTTGGTTCTTTATCACTCCATCGGTGAGGTCATCAATGCCCACAAGACGTGGGGCAGCAAGTTCGTGGAGAATCTCGCCGCCGATATCAAGCTTTCCTTTCCGGACGCCACCGGCTACTCGGCGAGAAACTTGAAGTACATGGCGAAATTTGCAGCGGCGTATCCTGACGACGAATTTGTGCAACGACCTGTTGCACAAATTCCGTGGGGACACAATGTTGTGCTGCTGGACAAGCTTTCCGGTCTCGAGGAACGCCTATGGTATGCAGAGAGAAGTGCCGAGAACGGATGGTCTCGCAACGTGCTGGTTCATCAAATCGAAAGCGGCCTGTATCAGCGGCACGTGCTGGCGGAAAAAGTATCCAACTTTGAAAATCGACTGCCATCCCCGCAGAGCGAGCTTGCTGTGCAGACCATGAAAGACCCGTATATCTTTGACTTCATCCCATTCAGAGCGGACATGGTGGAGCGCGACATTGAGCAGGCGCTGGTCAAGGACGTGACAAAACTCCTTCTAGAGTTGGGAACCGGCTTTGCCTTCCTCGGCAACCAATATCACCTGAATGTAGGCGGCGATGATTTCTATATTGACCTGCTGTTTTACAATCTCAATCTCCGCTGCTATGTGGTAATCGAGTTGAAAACCGGCGAGTTCAAACCGGAATACGCCGGACAGCTGAACTTCTACCTCTCAGCGGTGGACGGCATCCTGAAGAAAGAGCAGGACAATCCCTCTATTGGTCTACTGCTCTGCAAGAGCAAAAATGACCTTGTAGCAGAGTATTCCCTCAAGGACATGAGCAAGCCCATCGGTGTCAGCGCCTACCAGATCACCAGTAATCTGCCGGAAGAATTAGAACGTCAGCTGCCATCTGTGGAGGATATTCAAAAGAGAATCAAGGGCGTAAAGTAAAAGAGTACGCGTGTATTCAGCGTCGGCCTTTCGTGGAGATGAAAAGATGAATCTTTTTGATTTTATTCGTAATACATTTGTGAAAAACGAGCCAGTGTGGAATTATTATGGTACGAATGTTTACACTGATCCGATTGCCGCACCAGAACAGTCAGCACAATTCATTCGTGAATACTTCATACAAGGTGGAAAAGGCGATGCCTACGAATTGGATGAGTACGACAACATGATTGTACATAGCAGATTCCGTGCGTCTAAGAATTTTGATGAATTTGAGATATGCGGCGATGCACCGCTTCATCTATCTCAATACCGAGCTATTCACACGGTATCTGCATTCTTTCTGGGAATATTTCTTGAGGATTGTTTGACACAAAAAGATCATGGTGTGGATATTTTCATGCGAGAAACCATCTTTTCGTTTTCATATCTTTGGTTTTTGACATGTCTGTATCATGACTATGGCTATATCGTAGAAGAAAACTGGAAACCAGATTTTGGACAGCTCCGCGAAACGAAAGTATGTGAGAAAGATGGATACTACAGACTGCGAAAGATTGAACAAAGATTGAGCATTCTGCATTCGCCATACCAGCAGGTCAGCCCAATACTTCGCAAAAGAGTACGCGGCCATAATGGGTTTTATGGAAGACAGTATAAGACGACAATAATCGATTATCTGTTGGGTAATAACCCATCGCTGAAGGATGGACTACAGTTCGCCTGTGGGGCAAAGATCACCGGTTTTCGTTATTCCCAAAGCCTTCTCATGAAATATTTTTCCTATGGAATACGCAGACTTCAGCCACCAACCTACAACCATGGAGTTATTGGAGGGTATCTCCTATTTGACAGATTCCTGAAAATATACGCATCCGCTTACAGGCATAGATTTTTAGAGCATGACGAGAGGTATACCCATATCGAAGCATTCGATTGGGGCGGAAGGAATTTTTGCATCGAGCAAATTCCTATATTGGCCCATATTGCAGACTGTATCATCTCTCATAACGTTTGGAAAGCAGATGCCTCAGCAGAGGCAGAATACTTGGAGTGCGGGCTGGGTGCGTTAGTAGGAGAGCGCTTCAAAAAAATCAGTTTTCAGGATAACCCATTGCTTTTTATCTTGGCTATCGTCGACACAATTGAACCATATAAGCTCTATGGTTCACAAGTATCAGAACAGAACGCAATTCAGATTTGGAAATCTTTTGACGTATCTTTTGCAGATAATGCGTTAACAGTTTCGGCTCGCTACAAGTGTCGGCCCATTACAAAAATATATGAAAGAGCGCAAGGATTAAAATCTTGGGTGGACATTGAAGATGTTGTGCTCGGCGGCACCGGAGAAAGTTTCAGCATTAAATTTAAAACGACTGAAAGCTGACAACAAAACCTGTGGGCAGTCACAAACAAGAAGAGACACACATTTGTGTGTCTCTTCTTTTTTGGAGCTGCACTTTTGCTACGCAAAAGTGGTCGCCTGCGGGCGGGCAGCGGAACGCGCAAGGGCTGCCGCCTGCACACCATCACCGCCTCCAACGGCGAGGGCATGCCGGGCGGCGAGCGCATCCAGGCCACTATGGTCTTTGAGAAGATCATCTGATTACATTGGGAGCTATATACGAGAACGGGAGACTGCGGTGCGGTCTCCCGTTTTTGTTATCGCCGCAGGGCGGCCATAAAGCGCAGCAGATTGCCCATGGTGAAGCGCAGATCCTCCTCGGTTCGCGCGGCGGCTTGAGGCCAGGTACACAGCGCCGGATGAATGGGGAATACGCCGGACACGCCCTCCGCGTACACCGCGTCCAGCGCCGTCTCGCAGCCGCCCACCAGCGCCGCCGCCGGTACACCCAGCGCCCGGGCGCGGCGGGCCACGCCCACCACTGTCTTCCCCCGCAGGCTCTGGCTGTCCAGATGACCCTCACCGGTGATGACCAGCGATGCGCCGCGGCATTTCCGGTCAAAGTCCGTGATATCCAGCACCACATCAATGCCCATGCGCAGCTGTCCGCCGAAAAATGCCGCCGCACCGGCCCCAAAGCCGCCGGCTGAACCACCGCCCGCCAGTGTCAGCACCTCCATGCCCACGTCTTTTTCCAGCATCTCCGCCAGATGGCGCAGGCCCGCATCCATGCGGGCCACCATGGCCGCGTCCGCCCCCTTCTGGGGTCCGAACACCGCCGCCGCACCAGCGGGACCGCACAGGGGGTTGTCGATGTCGCACATCACCGTGACCTCCGCGCCCGCCAGCGTCTCCCGCAGACCCTTCATGCGGATATGGGCGATTTGGGTCAGCGTCCCGCCGGTGGGGACGAATGCCCGTCCCTCCGAATCCAGAAACTCCGCGCCCAGCGCGGCGGCCGCGCCGCAGCCGCCGTCGTTGGTGGCGCTGCCGCCCAGCCCCAGCACCAGCCGCTTTGCTCCGCGGGACAGCGCATGGGCCATCAGCTGGCCCACGCCGTAGGTAGTGGTCTTTTCTGGATCGCGGCACGCACCCGCCAGCGGCAGACCCGCCGCTGCGGCCATCTCCACCACCGCCGTGCCGTCCGGCAGCAGGCCGTAAAAGCCTCGTATCTCCTGGCCGCAGGGCCCTGTGCAGGGCACCTCCGCCCGCGTGCCGCCCACGGCGGCCAGAAAGGCGTCCACCGTGCCCTCGCCGCCGTCCGCCACCGGAATGGCGCAGATCTCCGCCTCCGGCTCCAGCCGCAATATCTCCTCCGACGCGATGCGGCAGATGTCTGCCGAGGACAGCGTTCCTTTGAAGGAATCCGGTATCAGCACATATTTTGCCATGGTCTCCGCTCCTTTCCGAAAAAGCGAGCCGCGGCAGACGCCGCGGCTCACGGGTTTGCTGCTTACAGCGTGTAGAACAGCGCTGCCATCTGGGCCGTCACATCCTCCGTGTAGCTGCACAGCGTCACGCAGTAGATGTAGTTGCCCTCCTTCATGCACACCAGCAGCTCATACATGGGGGTGTCCTGCACCGTGGCGGTGATGGCGATCGCGGGACACTCCGCACCGGCGAACTCCGCCGTGGTCACGGACGCTGTCACGTCCTCAAAGCCGTAGGTGCCCATGGCATCGGGCAGCTGCTCTGCGGACAGCTCCACGTAGTCCTGAGCGCTCATGGTGGTGCCAAACAGCAGTCCCATGTTCTGGAACACCACGTTCATGGTCATCAGCCCATCGGTGGAGGAGGCGTACATATCGTACACGCTCTGGTTCTCCTCCATCAGCTGGCGCATCTCCTCGTCGCTGGTGCCCTCCGTCAGGAAGCCGTTGATCTCCGCGATCTGTGCCTCGGTGTAGAACGTCCAGGTCTCGTCCAGCGTGCAGCCGATGCCGGCGAACTCGTTGGTGTAGGTGCCGCCGTTGACGCTGCCCAGCTCCGGCGTGCCGGCGTCATCGGCGGGCATGTCCACCTGACCCGAGGTACCCTGATCCTCCACGGCGCCGGGGTCCACGGTGCCGCCGGCATCGTCCGTCGTCTGCTGTCCGCAGGCGGCCATAGTCATCAATATCGTCAGTGCCATCAGCATGGCAAACAGCTTTTTCATGGGTCTCCTCCTGTACGAAGTATGTCAGTTTCTGTCAACGGCATTGTACCAAATCGGCGCGGGAAATACAACAGCAAAATTTTCCGCCGCTGCGGCCGGCGGCTTTGGGATGCGCCGCCATTTCCCGACAGGATGCGTCCGCCGTTCCGGTTACAATAGGCGTGAAAGGAGGGACAAGCCTTGAAAACTGTCACCGAGGCCGTCCGGTCCGTCCCGTTCCGCTCCCTGCTGACGGGGTTTTTACCGGCGGCCGCCGCGTTTCTGCTGTCCGGCGCGGCGCTGGACGGCCTGTACAGCCCATGGGCGCTGGCGGCCGTCTCCGCCGCAGGCGTCAGCTGGCCCGGGCTCAGCGCCCTGCTGGGCGCGGGACTGGGCGCTTTCCTTTTTCTGGACTTTCAGGCGGGGCTGCGCCACACCGCCGCCGCCATCCTCATCTTCTGTGCCAACACGGCGTTCTGCACCACCCGCCTGTACCGCCGTCCGGTATTCCGGCCGGTGGCTGCCGTGTTGATGACGCTGCTGGTGCAGTCGGCCTATCTCATTCAGCGGCAGCCGCGGCAGTGGGCGCTGTGCGCCGCTGCCTGCACCGTGCTGTACGCTGCGGCAGCGCTGCTGCCGTCGCTGTCGGATGCCAATGCCTCGGCGGTGAGCCGCGGGCAGGCGCTGTTCCTGCTGGGTCTGGGGCTGTCCCTTACCGCCTACGGCTGGTCGTTCTCCGGCTTCCGCGTGGGCGGTATGCTGGCGGCGGCGCTGCTGATGGCTGCGGCGAAGTGCCTGTCCCCCGCCTCCGCCGCGGCGGCGGGAGCCGTGGCCGGTCTGACCATGGATCTGTTCACCGGCGATGCGGTGCTGCTGACCGCAGTGTGCTGCGGCGGGATGGGAGCCGCCTCCGCTGTCAGGGAGCGGGGCCGGTTGGCCGTGCCGCTGGTGTATACTGCCGCAGCCATGGCCGGATATACGCTGCTGGACGGGCCGGACCCGCTGCCCCTGCTGTTTCAGAGCATGGCGGGTGCGGGGCTCTATCTCCTGCTGCCTCAACGCCTGCCGCTGCGGCTCGCCCAGCAGGCGCCCGCGCCGCCGGCCCAGCCGGAGGCCACCCCCGCCGCTGCGTTCCGCGCCGTGTACGACAGCTTTTTCACCGAGGTATCGCCGCCGCGGCCGGAGAACCCCGCCGTGCTGTTCGACCGCGCGGCGGAGCAGATCTGCGCAGGGTGTCTATTGCAGCGGGATTGCTGGCAGGCACACTACAACGATACCTACAATGCCTTCAACGACGCCTGCCCCCGCCTGCTGCGCCGCGGCAGCGCCTGCGCAGAGGACTTCCCCCTGCATTTTGCCAGCCGCTGCCTGCACTTCCCCCAGCTGCTGGAGGCGCTGAACGACCAGCTGCACCAGTTCCTGCTGCGCCGCGCTCACCGGCTCCAGCTGGAGGAAGCGTATCAGGTGGCGCGGCAGCAGTACGCCCAGATGTCGGAGGTTCTGTCCTCCGGCGTGCCGGTGTCGGCGCCGCCTCGCTTTGCCTGCCGCACCTCCATCGCCCTGCGGCCCAGGGAAGGCGAGACACTGTGCGGCGATCAGGCGGCGTCCTTTGAGGCGGGCGGCGCGGCGTGCCTGCTGCTGTCCGACGGCATGGGCAGCGGCGAGGCCGCCCACCGTGAGGCCGCCATGACCGTGCGGTTACTGAAGCAGTTTTTACAGGCGGGCGTGGAGCCGCTGCCGGCCTTGAAAACACTGAACACGGCGATGCTGCTGCGCTGCCGCGAGGGCGCGGGCTTCACCACCATCGACCTGCTGCGGCTGGACCGCAGCACCGGTGAGGCCGCGCTCTATAAATACGGCGCGGCACCGTCGTATCTGAAAAAGCTGGGCCGCGTCACGCGGTACGGCGGCGCGGCACTGCCCGCGGGACTGGAGGGTGCGGACCGCCAGCCCGATGTCATCCGCTTCGTCCTGCCGCCGGACGGCTGGCTGGTGATGGTCTCCGACGGCGTGGTCGGCGGCGACGGGGACGAGTGGCTTCAGGATCTGCTGGCCGGTTGGGGCGGCGGCACTCCCGACGCCCTGGCCCGCCGCATCCTCACCATGTCCGCCGAACACGGCGGGCGGTCCGATGACTGCGCCGTGCTGGCGCTGCACCGGCTGCGGGGCGAAGAAAATGGCCCCGCGCAGGTATAATCTGCCGCCGCGCCGTCCATACTACTACCGTCGCCCGATGCGATAGGGCGGCACAGTAAACGGACAGCAAGGAGGGCATATGCTTGGTTAAAGGTATTTCCCGCCGCGTCATCGTGGTGGATTCTCCGGACCCCCAGATCTTCGAACAGGCCATTTTCATTCTGCGCACCGATGGCGGCGGCGTCAGCTCACAGCAGCTGGTGGATCAGGCCGTCCGCATCGCCAAGAACTATGCCCGCTGTCAGGGTCTGCCGCGCCGGCGCGTCCGCGTCCCCGGTTGGCTGTGGGCCGCCATCGGCGCGGCGGCCATCGGACTGACGTGGCTGCTGTGTACCCTGTTCTGATCTTCCCATGGTTTCAGCGGGCAGCGCCCGTTTGAAATTGATTTTCCATCATTTTTCTCCTCACTTGGAGCGGACGTGACCCGTCCGCTTCCTTTTTTTGCGCAAAAAACCGCAGGAGGGCTTACCCTCCTGCGGTTTCGTGTCTCAGTGCTTCTTTTTCCGCGTCACGACGATGCCGATGATCGCCGCCACGGCGATGACGCCCAGCAGCACCCACAGCCATGTGAGCCCCGCGCTCTGCTGCGGAACGGCGGCGCTGTCCTGTGCGCCGGTCTGGCTGTCGGCAGAGTCCGGCAGGTCGTCCACGGAGACGGTGCCCTCGTCGATGCCGGTGTCCTCTGCGCCGCCGGTGCCGCCCGTGGTACCGGTGGTGTCGCCGGCAGTGCCGGAGTTGTCCACGGTGCCCGTGTCGGCGCCGGTGGTGGTGCCGGAGCCGCCGTTGTTGGGTTTGTTGTCGGCGGGCTTATTGTCATCGGGCTTGCTGTCGTCCGGCTTGCTGTCATCGGGCTTGCTGTCATCGGGCTTGCTGTCGCCCGGCGTGTTGCCGCCGTTGACGTTGCTGTTGTAGTTCACCGTGATGCCGGAGGCGAAGGCCCCCTCCTCCACGGCGGTGATGGTGTCCGGCAGGTCCACCGTTTTCACGTTGTCATTGCCCGTGAACGCGCCCTTGGCGATGGTGTTCACAGGGATACCGGCGATGCTGGCCGGCACGGTGACTGCGGCGTCCTTACCGAAATAGCCGGTGATGGTGATGGACTCGTCCGCGATGGTGTAGTGCAGCGCACCCTCGGTGTAGACGGTGGCAGCCAGCGCCGTGGCCGTCATGGCCAGCGCCATGAGCAGCGACAGCAGCACGGGGATGAGTTTTTTCATAAGTCGCTCCTTTGCTTTGCGCACAGGGGCATAGTCCGCGCGGACTATGCCCCTGTTTTGGGTTAGGGTCGGAGATGGCGGATCAGCCAAGGTCGATGTCGCCGCCGTCCGGTTCTCCGGACGTCGTGATGATATCCTCACCGTTGGTCAGGATGACCTTCATCTCCGGAGTTTCATACTGCTTCTTGTCCATTTTCAGTTACCTCCATTAGTAGTCAGACTGTTGTAGCTGCCGGACAGGATCGTATCGCTGTACACGTACACCATGGCGCCGCTGCTGTCGCGCAGGATCATGTAAGCGCGGCCATACACCGTACGATCCGCAGCCGACACGGTACCATTCAGGACTGTTACGCCCGTCGCGTCAGTGTTGGTTGCCTTCAGGATAAACGTATCATCGGGCCGGTTACCATTGGCATCCAGCTTCATGGCGTCCAGCGCACCCTCCTGGCCGTACTGGCTGTTGGTACTCACCAGAATACCCTGCTCGGTGACCGTGTAGCCCTCGGGCACGGAGCGCGTTGCCGTGAAGGAGACTGCGTACTTTGCGCCCTGCTGGCTGGCGCTGATCTCCGTCAGTGCGATCACAGGCAGACGATCCACTGTGGTGCCGGCATCAACATATTCAGCCGTCAGGGTCAGATCGCCGCGAGGCGCGATCCTCAGGGTCTCCGTGTAGCCAAGCACGGTGTCGCCGTTCTTCCAGCACTTGAAGACCTTTCCGTCAATGCTCTTCGCCGTTACCGTAGTGATCTTGCCGACTTTAGCTGTGTAAGTCGCCGTCTCGTCATTCGGGTAATTGACGGTTACCGTGTAAGAGCCCGCGCTGAATTCGTACACCGGCTCCACAACGATGATACCCGTCGCGGTAGTGGCCATGGCGGCGCGAATCTCAGCTTCCGTCATGGACCAGCGCACGAAGGTCGCGCCCATCTTGATGGGAGGCTCGGGGAACTGGATCTCCTGCGTATCCGTGTAGCCCTTGGAGCTGATGACCTGCTGCGTGTGGGAAATGAAGACCACCATGGCCTGGTTCTCTTCCTTCTCGGCATACACGGCCTTCAGGGTCGTGGCGCTGCCCATGGAGAAGGTGTAAGTCTTCGAGGTGGAGACCACCTTGCCGGACTCATTGACCCAGTACAGGAAGTTCTCGCTGCCCTTGAACACAACGGTGACCTGCGTGCCAACGGGCATCTTCTCCAGCAGGTAAGAGCGCTGCGTCGCGCCGCCGTTGACCGTGAATTTGGAAGCGGAGACCTCCAGTGCGAACACGCCGCCGCTGATGGGCTCATAGACCGCGATCATGGTCCAGTCATCGGTGGGCTTGACCTCGCAGGCCAGGTCAGTGCTGTACGGCGTGCCGGTGTACTCGTTGACGAACCAGCCCACGAACTTGTAGCCGCTGATGGCGGATGCTGTGACCGTGGTGCCCTGCGCGTAGGTGATGTTGCTGCCGCCGCCGGCCACATTGGCCACGGGGCTGTTGCTGCCGGTGGTGCGGGACGTCACCATGACGGTGAACATGCCCACTGCCACGCCGTAGGTGCCGTTGCCGTTATCGGCGGGAACGTAACCCGCAGCGCAGGCCTTCTTGTCCAGCGCACGGTCGAACGTACCGCCGGAGATGCTGCCGTTCTTGACCGTGATGCTGCCAGTGAAGTTACCACCGGTGATGGTCGTGGCAGAACTCCCCGCAAACACCGCCTGCGGGCCGCTGACAGTACCGGCGCTGATTTGGATAGTGCTTCTAGGGCTGCCAGAGATAGCAGTAATGTAGGTCTCGGTGCCATCGCCCGCCTCCGCGATTACGGAGCCACCACTCATGATGAACACGCCGGTCGATCCCTCGACATTCATCGCCACGTTGCCGCGCTTAGCATCAACCTTGACCGTACCACCGGTCATGTTCACCTCAGCGCCGGATGCGATATACACAGCGCTGCCGGAAAGACCACTCATGCCCTCGGTGGTGATGGTACCGCCTGCAATGGTCAGCTTGCCGCCATTTTCAACCGACACCACACGTCCAGCTGTGCCTGTGTAGTCGGAGCAAATCTTGCCGGTCTGAGCTTCACTGCTGTCCTGAATGGTCAGGTTACCCTTGACGCTCACCTGCGCCTTTTCGGCCGTATAGCCGCTGATCTTGATGGTCTTGCCGTTCAGGTCCAGCGTGATGCTCTTGTTGATGATCAGCTGGGTGTTCTGCTCGACGTCAGCCAGCAGTCTCACGGTCTGGCCGTCCTGAGCCGCCGCAACGGCGTCGGCCAGCGTGTTGTACGCGTTGACGGAATTGCCGTCCTTGTCCAGGATCTGGGCGGTCATGCCGTCAACAGCCGTGAAGGAGCCGTCCTCGTTCTTGGTGATACCAGCGCCGGGAGCCGCGAAGCTGGGAGTCTTGCCGTCCACCTTCTGCTCGGGGGAGACGTTGGGGTCGAAGCCGACGAACGTACCGCCGCTGATGGCGACATTCGCACTGCCGTCCACATACGCCTTATCGATGCAGTTGAACAGATACTTGCTGCTGCCTTCCCACTTCTGGTGCAGGTCGAAGGTGCCGCCCTTGACGGACAGGGTACCCTCCTCCACCTGAACCACGCTGACGTTGCCGTAGAAGGTGCCGTTTTCGATGGTCAGGTCGCCCTTCACCACGTTGATGGTGTAGCAGTCGTTCTCCTTGGCATCTATGGTGCCGTTGCCGGTGATGGTCACCTTGGCGCCATTTGTGATGGACAGGATGGCGTTGGCATTATCGCCCCAGATGTCCACCGTGTTCTTGATGGTCTTGCCGTTCAGGTCCAGCGTGATGCTCTTGTTGATGGTCAGCTGGTCGTTCTGCTCGACATCCGCCAGCAGTCTCACGGTCTGGCCGGCCTGCGCCGCGTTGATGGCCTCAGCCAGAGTGCTGTACGCCTTGATCTTGGATTCGCCGCTGGCCTTTTCCGCCACAATGACGGCAGGCATCAGGTCATCCACGTCCGCATCCGCCTGCCTTCTCGCCGGATAGATGAGGTCGCCTCTGTTGTAGCGCACACCGCTGTTCGACAGCGTGATGCACACCGTCTCAGGATGCTCCATGTAGTTGCCGTCCACCTTCAGCGTGCTGTCGGTGCCGACCCACCAGATGCCCATGCTGGCGTCACCGCTCACGGTGCCGTGCAGCTGGTTATCCGTGACCGTCAGCTTGATGTTCTGGCCCTCGCAGTCAAATCCGCTACCATAAGCCATCTCAATGTGGATATGGCGCACCTGCGTGCCGTCAGCCTTGGCCTTGAACACGTTGTTGCTGATGTTGATCTCCGCACCTTCCATCGGCGTGACCTGGATCGCCTCGTACTCGATGCTGTCAAAGGTGCAGCCGGTGATGGTCAGCTTGCCCTTGACCTGGGAGAAGTAGAATGCGGAAAGCTTATTGCCGTTGGCAATATCCTTGAAGGTCACGTTTTTGATGGTCACATCCGCGGCGGCCTTACCGGGCATGTTCACAGAGATGCTGGAATTGCCGGAAATGGTGTGGCCGTCGCCATCCAACGTGATGTTCTTGCTGATGGTGAGGCTGCCGCAGTCTGCCACATCCGCCAGCAGGGTGATGGTCTGGCCCTTTGTAGCCAGACGGATCGCGTCGGCCAGCGTCTCATACTTCTTGCTGCCGATCTGGGCAACATACTTGCCTACCTTGACGCCGTAGGTGCCGTCCGCGTTCTTGGTGGGGATGAAGCCGTCAGCGCAATAGGCATCGGAAATACTCTTGTTAAACGTACCGCCGGAAACCTTGAAGTTGTCAGAGGTGGCCTTGCCGACACCGCGGAAAATGCTCTCCCCAGACATCTTGTTGACGAAGTGACCGCCGGTAACCCGCGTGATAGCGGTATAGCCCTCCACAACACCGGTCAGGATGACCGTCGGGTGATTCCACCGTCCTGTGGTGGTCAAATTCTGGATAAACTCGCCGCCGCTGATGGTGGTATCACCGTACGCAAAGATAACTCCTGTGTATCCGTTCGTCGCATAATCCAGCGTGAACGTACCGCCGGTGATAGTCAGCTTGGAGCCTTCCTCACTCTTGACCACGTTAAGACCGCCGGTGTAGGTACCGCTGGTGATGGTCAGGGTGCCCCAGTTGTCGATCATGGAGGAGCCATTGTTGCCCGCCGTGGCGGTGACATCCGTCAGCGTCAGGTTGGCATCCTTCTTGGCCTCGATGTTGTAGTAGTCGTTGCCGCCCACAACATTACCGTTCTTCACGGTAACGGTGCCGCTCTGCACAGAGATCGTGGCCTTGCCGGCGTTGGTGTTGGTCAGGGTCTTGCCGCCCAGATCGAGGGTGATGCTCTTGCTGATGACCACGTCCTCAGCGGCATCCGCCAGCAGGGTCACGGTCTGGCCGTCCTGCGCCGCTTCGATGGCCGCCTGCAGGGACTCGTAGCCCTGGCTGCCGATCTCGGCAACAAACTTGCCTTCCTTCACGCCGTAGGTGCCGTCCTCGTTCTTAGTGGGGATGAAGCCGTCAGCGCACAGGGACTTGTCCACCTCGCTGGAGAACGTACCGCCGGAGATGGCAACAACGTTCTTACTGTTGTCAAACGCGCTCGCGGTCTGGTTCTCCCACTTGTAGGCCTTGACCGCGGCGTTGTCGCCCTTGGCCTTGAACGTGCCGCTCTCGACCTTAATCTCGTCCAGGCCCTTGTAGCCGGTGCGCTCCACGATGGAGATGGCCGCGCCGTCCTCGATGGCGCCGTCGTTCTCGGTCTTGGCAATGCCGTCACCGGAGACGGTGATGGCCGTGCCAGCGCCGCTGATGTTCAGGCTGCCGGCGCAGACCTGCACGCCCATGGTCTGGGCGTTGATGACGCTGTTGTCGATGGTCAGCGTGCCGGAGCTGGGGAAGTAGATGCCGAAGCCGTTGGGCACGTTCAGCGTGCTGTTCCTCAGCGTCACGGTATCGTTGGTGTTGTTGCCGTTGGTCTCGATGCCGCTGCGGGCGGTGGTCGTCATCTCGACGCCCTCGAACACCAGACTGGAATTGTCATACTTGATGGTGCCGCCCATGGCGGAGGGGATCAGACCCACCAGCTGGCTGCTGACCACCTTGCCGTTCTTCACGGTCAGCGTCACATCGGAATAGTTGATCTCGAAGGCCGCGCTGTTTGCATCCGTGCCGGTGCAGGTCCAGGTATGGCCGTTCAGATCCACCGTGCGGTTGATGCTGCCGGAGCTGAACGTTGAACCGGTGGTATAATCGCGCAGCAAGACGATAGCCTCGCCGCTGGCCGTCTGCGCCTTGAACGCCTCGTCCATGGTGTAGTAGGAGGTGCCGCCGACCTTGGCCAGATACGCCTTCGCCACACCGAAGGTGCCGTCGTCGTTCTCAGTAATGGCGGAATTCTCCACCACGTACTGGGTGGGGTCTTTGGAGAACGTGCCGCCGGTGACCTCGATGGTGGCCTTGGCTGTCTCGTCCATAGCAACCAAGCCATTGTTATAGGTATAGGTGCCCAGCGTACCGGTGACGGTGCCGCCGGTCACATAGACCCGCGCCTGCTTGTCCGCAGCATTGTCATAGTTCACGGAAGCAACATTGCCGTTGACCGTGCCGCCGCTGATTTCCAGCTTGCTGAACGCCGCACCGGTGCTGTATACCCAGGTGGACACGGTGCCGTTGACCGTACCGCCCTTGATATAGGCGTTGTTCCAGTTCTCAATGGCGAAGCTGTTGGCGGAGTTCACGGTGCCGCCCAGCAGGTGCAGTGTACCGCGATCCACCTTGATGGCGATGAAGTTATCCTGGGTAAACGTACCACCCTTGATGGTCAGGGTGGGCCATCCACTGACGCTGTCGTTGCCCAGACGGATCAGGGAGGAACCCTTGACGCCGGGGATGCCGCTGTTGTTCTCCACCTTGCCGCTCTCGACGATCATAAAGCCGTTCTTGCCCTGGATGTCGATGACATAGTGGGAAGTCTTCGTGTCCGCAGTATCCTCACGCTTGATGGTACCAGTCTGCGCCTCGCTGCTGTCTTTCAGCGTGACCTTCTTGTTGTCGACGGTCAGCGCGGGCTTGGCATTCTCGGTGCCGCCATTCAGCGTATGACCATTCAGGTCAAGGACGATGGCATTCTTGGAAACCGTGACATTCTCGCGAGTATCCGCCAGCAGGGTTACGGTCGCGCCGCTCTTGGCCGCGTCAACAGCCGCCTGCAGGGACTTGTACTTGGCACCGTTGACCTCTGCCACGGAGGCTTCCACCGTTTCCTTGACCTCGTAAAGGGTCGTGACTGTGCCGTCATCAGCCTTCGCCTTCACCGCGACCGGTTTGCCGGTGGTCTCAGTGACCTCAGTAGTTTCCACCTGATACAGCGCGGAGCCGGTGGTGCCATTGGCCTCAAGGCCGGTCACCATGTTCGTGCCGCTCAGCGTCACATCAAAGGCCTGCGTGCTGTTCGTGATGTTCAGGAACGCCTTGCCCGCCTTGTCGGAGTTGACTGTGCAGCCGTTTACTTCGACAGTGCGCGCGTCCGTGCTGGGTTGCTCCACGTAGACATTGACGCCCTTACCGGAGATGTTGAACCTGCAGCCTTCAAAGGTCATGGCCTTGGTGGAATAATCCCACAGAGCATAGTCGCCCTCCGGTGCATTGAAGGTAGAGTTCACAAACTTCGCGGTCTCATAGCCCCAATACGCCGTCTTGCCTTTGAGCGTGCAGTTCTCAACCACGGTGTTGCTGATACGGATGAAGCCGCGATAATCCGCGCCGTTGCTCTTTAGCGTCATGTTCCGGAAAGTAACGGTGTTGCAACCGTCGAAGCTGCAATCGCCATTTCCCTCACCACCGACGTCCTTGTCCAGGTCACCGATGGTCCACACGGTACCTGTGCCCGCGCCCACAAAGGTCAGAGACTTCTCGGGAGAGGTGTTTCCGTAAGTGGTAAACTCGCCCTCGCCCAGCGTGATGGTGTCACCATCGTTGGCAGCAGCGATAGCCGCCACCAGTTCCTCGCTGGTGCTGACCACGCTGCTGGCCACGGGCAGCACCGCATCCCCATCATCCTGCGGGTCTGCGGAATCGTTTCCGTTCACAGAATCGGTAGGATCAGCGCCGCCCTCAGCACCGGTGGTATCATCCGCCGTGCCGCTGCCGCTGCTGCCTCCGACCTGCTGGTCGCCGGTGACACCGCTGTCCTTGCTGTCTCCGACCTGCAAGTCATCGGTGTTACCGCTGCTGTTGCTGTCGTCGGACACGCCCGTTCCGTTCTCGGAGACGCTCGCGCCCTGGGTGTCGACGCCGTCCGCCATCGCAGCGTACGCCGCCGTCGGCAGCAGAGACAGCATCATTACCAGCGAAAGCAGTAATGACGCCGCTCTTTTGCCCATTCTTGTTTTGTTCATGTTCCCCCATCCTTTCATGTGATTTTTTTGTCTGCGGAATCATGCTGTGCGCTGTCCGCACCGTGGCCGCGGCACTGCACCGGCGGGTCCGCACCCCCTGCGGATCAGTGGCAGGCTCCGCCGCGCGGGACGCCGTCCCATGCGGAAAAGCCATCGTTTCAACTGGGTTGAAACGGGAAAAGGGTACCCTTTTCTGCCGGAATCTCCCTCCAATGCAGGCGCTCCTTGCACCTGCGCGGGCTGGAAAATCGTCCCATTGCGGGGTGATTTTCCTTTTCTGGATATATACGGGATAGCATAGCACCATTTCGACAAACAATCAACTTTATTTCCGCACAAAATTTCCCGTTTTTTTCTATTTAATATCGACAAAACCCGGAGCATCGTGTGTCAAAGGCCGTCTCTCCGCACAATTCCGGCATTTTCCCGCCGCCTGTGGCCGGCTGCGCGGGCATCTGCCGCAAAAGCGGAGCCACCGGCGCAAAAAAAGAAGCCATGACAACGTCATGGCTTCTTTTGGCAGGGGCAGAAAGGCTCGAACTCTCGACACGCGGTTTTGGAGACCGCTGCTCTACCAACTGAGCTATACCCCTGTGTGGTGGGCCTTCGGGGACTCGAACCCGGGACCGGACGGTTATGAGCCGTCTGCTCTAACCAACTGAGCTAAAGGCCCAAGTCTACGCGGCTGACCTGAATAAGAAATGAGCCGCCACCTTACGGATGGCGGCTCACCCTTTGGCTCCCCCTGTTGGGCTCGAACCAACAACCCTTCGGTTAACAGCCGAATGCTCTACCATTGAGCTAAGGAGGAGTGTTGGCGCTACCTATTTTCCCGGGCCGTCTCCAGCCAAGTATCGTCAGCAGAAGCGAGCTTAACTTCCGTGTTCGGGATGGGAACGGGTGGACCCTCGCCCT
>OIWM01000911.1_pt1 | contig 32527 bp, 31 predicted proteins | sample 1587451 | NCBI WGS metagenome assembly OIWM01 (sample SAMEA3888907, study PRJEB22519) | human gut metagenome | biome: human gut; feature: human-associated habitat; material: faeces | place: Denmark | collected 2011
TGAGCTGTTGCATATTAAAGCAAAGGACATCATCGTAATAGCTACCTCGATCCCAGTTCACAAACATGGTCTGACCATTCTGAACATTAGTCAAGTCTTGTATCATCCTTGGCATAGGGATGTTAAAGAAGTCACACGCAGATTTGATAGCTCCATACACATCTGCATCACTCAGACCAAACCGTTGAAAACGTTGTTGGCATCGCTTCATGAAATCATCCATTGTAGGACGCTTGAAGAATTGAAAAGCAGGGTTATCAAAAATGTTTGCCATAACTTATAATTTTATACCCACTTTGTCTCTTCCCAAGTACATCCACAATCAAGGCACTTGTAAGTTACTTTTATGCTTTTTGTTCCCTCTTTCCAAAAAGATTGGGCAGCTTTATTAGCGGCTCCATGGAAAGGAGTGAAGCAACCAACGAAGCATACTGCTGCGCCTACAAGGTTTGCACCGTTTTCTAAAACGCTGCCATTAGCTTGATTTATGACTTTTATCCTTGTACTTTGACAAGATGTGTTGATACATTTCATACTTGCAATTATTTAAAGGTTAGACCTTTTGCGCTTTATGAAGTGACATAGTATATCCACACTTTATGCAACGGGTGCTTGAAAGAGGTCTTGCACCTGGATATACTTCTTTATACATAAAGTGATGATTATCTCTAACATAATCATGATTTGGACATTTAAGCCCGACCATTTCTTTTATCATAATAAAACTACTTTAAATTAGTAACCACAAATCTTTTTCCAAGTCTCGTCATCTTTTTTCATTTTGTCGAGACCTGCTTCTATTCTTTTTATTGTATCATCAGCCTGCTTCAACGCATCTTTGACACGAGTATTTTGTTCGCGTTCTTTCTTGCTTTTGAAGATATAATCAAATAGTCCCATAGTTATTTTGTTTAGAATGTTTGATTTTATGATGCAAAGATAACTATTTGCCTCCATACTAATATAAACAAGAAACGTTGCAGTTGGAAAATGTGTAATTCTCATAATCCTGTCTGCAACGTTTTATTTTCAGTTTTCAACTAATAAGTTTTCATCGATTTACTTTAATACTCTACTATAGCCGTATTTCTGCCAACAATAGAGCAATTGTAATACCAACCTATATTTCTATTTACTGTTATTACAAGTTTTAGCTTAGATCTATAGTTCTTTATCAAGAGTGTCATTGGTATTCTTACCGATTTTTATGAGATTTTGTTTTTGAGTAAGCGTAATGTGTCACCTATCAATAATACAGGACTTGTGGTTACGAACAAAAACAGCCAGTCTTTGAAAGACAATGCTTCCACACCGAACATCTCTCCAAAGACGTTGGTAATCATGATTTGTCCTATTAGTATAACAAATATAATAGAAACAAACCCTGTGCTGTAGTGTCTGCTGATAGAAGATGGGTGTTTTAACATATCAATCAAATCTTCAATAAAACTTCTTCCAGTACGGAAATACCTTGCATTGAAGATGTTCCAAAACTGAAGCAGTACAAAGAAGGTGAAGAATATGCCCAATTCATGTGAATTTCTTACATGAGTGGCTGCGGAGAAGTCGGTCAGGTGACTGAAATCAAAGTCGTTCAGCATAGCCTTAAAACTCATGTAGTCACCATGACTCAGCATTTGCCATATTCCTACAAGGATTACAAAAAAGAATAAACCTGTCCCCACAATTATCTTTGTCATATTCCCGTCAATAATTTTACTGTTAGTCTTTCTTGGATAGTCATTCATCACTTTTGGATCTGCTGGCAATGATGATAATGCCATTGCTGCGAATGTATCCATAATCAGATTCACCCACAGCATCTGTGTTACATTTAGTGGAGAATCCAATCCCATAAAGGCTCCATATAAAACTATAAGGCATGCTGCAACGTTGATGGTCATCTGGAAAATGATGAATCTACGGATATTTAAATACAAGGAGCGTCCCCACAGTATAGCAGTGTTGATACTTGCAAATGAGTTGTCAATGATTGTAATATCACTTGCTTCTTTTGCCCTTGCTGTTCCATCCCCCATAGACAGACCTACCTGTGCCTTTTTTAGGGCTGGTGCATCATTGGTGCCATCGCCTGTTACAGCTACTACTTCGCCAAGTTCCTGCAACAAGCCGACAAGCCTGGCTTTGTCATTCGGTTTGGCACGAGACAGTATCTTGAAATCTGGATTACCAACAATTGCCTTGGCCTCTTCATCTGTCATTGTCTCAAACTCGGCTCCCGTTAGTGCTATAGCCTTTTCATTGCTATTTACAAGTCCTGCCTGATGAGCTATCTCACCAGCTGTAATAGCATTGTCACCAGTAACCATAATTACACGCACGTGGGCGTGGCTTCTGCAAATGTTGATGGCTTCTGCTACGTCACTTCTTACGGGGTCTGATATAGCTACAATGGCTTGCAGTACAATACCTACTTCTCTTTTGTAAGCAAAAGCAAGAGTACGCATTCCCTTGGCTTGATATTCTTTCAAAACAGAAAAAGCATCATCCTTGCTGATTTTATTAAATGTGTCACACATTCCAATCACAACTTCAGGAGCACCCTTGATGAATAGTTCGCCATCTGTAGTTGTAGTTTCCATTCTCTTTATTTCAGTTGAGAATGGCACCACTTTGGCGATATTGGTGTTATCCCTTATGCTATCATAGTCATAGCCTTTTTCCGAAATCCATTTGAGTAATGCACCTTCTGTAGGATTGCCTATGGTTTGAGCAATGCCGTGTTCGTCTGTCGAAATATTGGCGGTAGTATTGATAGCAATGCCCATTGCCAACAAATCCATATCAATGCCTTCGTTAGGGAAGCACTCTAGCACTTGCATCTTGTTCTCAGTAAGTGTACCTGTCTTATCTGTACAGATTACTGTGGCTGCTCCCATCGTCTCACAGGCATGAAGTTTACGTACAAGATTGTTCTCTTTTAACATCTTGCGCATGCTTAATGCAAGACTAACAGTTACGCTCATCGGCAGTCCTTCAGGAACGGCCACAACAACCAAGGCTACTGCTATCATAATTGAGTTAAGCAGAACCTCAAAGAAACCAATCCACTCAAAACCACCGACACTGCCTACTGTAAAATAATAGTATGCCAATCGACCTGTAACAATGAGACCTGCAATAACAAAACTTGCATATGAAATGAATTTGCCTAATTCATCAAGTTGCTTATTCAGAGGAGTTCTGATGTCATTGTCCTCGTTAGCTTGTAATACGCCCTTGCCTTCTTCTGTTTCAAGTCCAATTTTTTCAACTTGCATCACAGCTTCTCCTTCAATGACAGTAGAACTGCGAAGTAGCATGTTGGCAGGATAAGCTACTTCTTTGTCACCAGTCTCTCCTTCTACGTTCTTGGAAGCATACAATTCACCCGTAAAGTTTGATTCGTCAACTCGAAGATTGTTTGCCGTAAGGAGAATGCCATCTGCAGGAATTTCATCACCGCTCTCCAGTTTTACAATATCACCAACAACGACATCGTGTTTAGGAATATAGATGGTTTGTACCTTTCCTGTAATTCTTCTTATTACCTTTACTTTACGCTTGTTTTTGACTTGATTAAGAATATCAAACTCTTTGGCTGCTTTTACTTCAAACCAGAAGCCTACACCAGTAGCCAACAATAATGCAACAAGAACACCACAAGGTTCTATATAAGAACTAAATGATGCACCTTGATAGAAAACTTCATAGGTTGAGACAATTATAGAGAAGAAGAAAACAACCAGCAAGACAATTATCAAAGGGTCTTTGAATTTTGCCAGAAATCCTTTCCATAATGGCTCTTTCTCTGGTGGTGGTATTATGTTTCCTTCTTTACCTGCTGTTACTCTTTCTGAATTATTGTCCAAACATAGCTTTTTGTACGTGTCTCTTTGTGCCATATTAAATGAATTTGGCGCAAAGATATCGATTTTCTGAATGTATGATATAATAAAACAACGTTGCAGACGAAAAAGAGTGAAATCGCTTATTTTCGTCTGCAACGTTTCAATGGGGTTTGTTCAAACATTCTTCCTAAATCTTTAGTCTCGTCTTGACATATATATGGTAATATAGTAAATCAAGGTTGCCAAACTGGATAGAGCTGCTACAACATATGTATATGCAGCTGATTTCAATGCATCTTTTGCCATCGGCTGATCGGAATAAGTCATAACGCCAGCACTTTGAAGCCATTTCGCAGCTCTTCTTGATGCGTCAATCTCTACAGGCAAGGTTACGAAACTAAACAATGTGCTCATAGCAAACATAATGATGCCTATAAGTAACAGTGTAGGGAATACGTTAACCAAGAATATTCCTCCAAGAAGCACCCATGTCACTATGCTACTGGAGAACTGTACGATAGGAACCAAGGCCGAACGCAACCTCAAAAATGAGTAAGCTCTTGCATGTTGTACAGCATGACCACACTCATGAGCTGCAACAGCAGCAGATGCTACTGAGTTGGAGTAGAAGACATTGTGTGACAGATTTACCGTCTTATCCGTAGGATTATAGTGGTCACTAAGCCACCCATCATGCGGTCGGACCTTTACATCGTAGATACCATTGTCACGAAGCATTTTCTCAGCGACTTCAGCTCCTGTCATTCCTGACGCGACAGACACTTTAGAATACCTGTTAATCTTTCTTTTCAGATTAGATTGCACCAGATAACTTACTAGTGCAATACCTATGAATAATATCCAATACATAGTTCCTGATTACAAATGAATATGTCTCAGCGCATAAGCCGCATATCTAATGTATTGTGGCGCATGATCCTTTACATAGTCAATGGCATCGCCACCCAAATCCTGTAACGTGTCAACAACCGGCTCGGCAACATTACCAATCATTTCAATTACTTCATCCATAGTTTATATAATAAGTTTGAGAGAATATCTCCCATGATTTCTAATTATTTCTTTAAAAAACTGTATAATTTTTTGCAATATGCTTGTGCTTTACGAGCATGCATCTTAGCTTTAGTTGCATCTCCTTCTTTTGTCGCTTTTAGGGACATAAATGTGTGATACTCTTCCATTTCTCTGCATTCAAATAATCTTATCTTATCATTCATGAATTCAGAAAATTGAAGTAATAATATCCCAAACATCACCTGCTTTATCTGCAATCTCAGACCCAATATTCGATGCAATTTCAGTCACATCATCCAGATCAAGATGACCGTCACCATTGCCATAAGCTTTGTCCACAAGCCTTGGAGCATTAACAATCTCACCAGGATAAATCTTTCCATCAGTCATAGCTCGCTTTGCGAGATTATGAAGATACATTGTTATAAGACTCATATTATTCTGTTTTTAAGTTGTTTACTATTGTTTTGTTTACATTGTTAGAATATGCAGAGAAAATCAAGCAAGAAATTACCTATTTTCTTCACATACATTTTCATAGTACCAATCAATATTTGGCTACTATTCTTAACCGAAGTTTGAGTTTCGTTTTTCATTTCTTATTATTCTTATTTATATACACTAATATAACATGGTCATTGCCACTATGCATCATTATCTCCCATAAAGGCTTCACCTGCAGCATCTGAAATACCACAAACATCACCTATAAGCAAAGTGGCGGTGCCAAACGCCGTACGCTTCATGCCTTTCTTTACCAATTCTTCATCATCCTTGATGACTCCAACCACTGTAGTGATTGCTCCGATTGCTATTCCGAACATTCCCATATCTGTTATGTTTTAGAAGTTATACTTTGATGTTAATTCTGATGCAAAGATAAGAACATTCTATCATGCAATCACGCAAAAACAACATTGCAGGCGGTAATGAGTCTTTTTCGCTCTTTACCGCCTGCAACGTTGCTTATCATATAGGCTTGTTCCAAAAGTAGGATTTCCAGTAGTCGGAGTCGACCATTTTTACTTCTCTCTCTTTCCCCTTTGGTCCTTCTATTACATAAACCAAATCAGGAGGAATCGGAACATTATAAAACTCCTTGCATTCTGATTGCACCTTGTCAGGAATAAACAAATCAATGTTTGTTACGATACTACGATGAGCCTTTAAGGCCTTTTTAATGCGTGATACCTGGCTCTTATCGCGGTAATCAGAACTAGCATTTCCTTTGCCTATTCTTTTGTATATAGCATTGTACTTTTCCAAAATCTGTTTTCTGGCCGTATCTCTTGATGGATAGTTTGTCCAATCAAGATTATTCTCCAACAATGACATATATACCATTAATATATATAAGGCATATGGCTGTGTGTGTAAGTCAACGACCAAGTCCTTTTCATATTCAACAACGTTGTCGGGTGTAGTGTCAATTGGACGAAGTACTACTGGCTTTTCTTTGTTGCTTAGATTGATAACGAGTTTGTAGTTCTCTCGTTCTTTACCGTATACAATGAGGTCGAACAGAGAACGATGAAAACCATAATAGAGGAACTTCTTGGACAAGGGCTGATTCTCGATTATAAGTTTTCCGCTAACCATTTTTCGATAGGAGTCCATCAAATTAACGACCCTATCCAGTATAGTATTCTTTTCATTTTCTGACGACACGTCATCGTTATTTATTGGCACAAGCAGGAAATTTGAAAACATATTTCGCTCCATATCATCCGCTCCACTCTTATCAGCTACTGCCGACTCGCCAATCTTGAAGAGAAACGCAGGCTTTGAAGTGAGCATATTGATGCCCATCTTCTTGTATAGCAAGTCGTGACTGAATCGTGATGTCGTCATCGAGCATAGATCATGTTGGATTTTCTCCACTTTGTTATCTTCGAGAGAAGGTATCATATATTTAATTACCTTCCACAGATAATCGCCTCTTAACTGCTTGTAGTCATCAACAATTTGAGGAATATAGACAAAACTGAAACCTGCAAGTCGGAATTCATTGCTTATTGCACGGTAGTGGCTATGTATATAGACATCAGTCTCCGTATTGTCTTCATTCTCGATGTAGAGTACTTTCATATTCTCAATAAAACTACTTCCTGATGGTATAGAGAATACTTGTCCTTTCCCTTCAAGTGCATACGTTACAGCCATAATTTGCAATGCCTCCAATGGTACACATGTTCCATCAGAAAGCGACATTTCATACATTTTTTCCTTGATGATTTTCTTTTTCTCTTCATCACGGATTGTTTGAAGTATGCTTATTGCTTCGGCAAAAGTCTTTGTCTTCGCTTCCGACAACATACTTATAGTGATGTTGAAGTCTTTTTCATTCTTTATTTTGTCGAACGCCTCCATCTCATCCTCTTCAACAATAAAGTCAGCTTCTATTAAGTCTGACAATATACGAGCTAAAGCTATTCTTTGTATTCTTTCTAACATTACAAACAATTGTATTTTTAATTGTTAAGGAATTTGTTCATATCTATAACGCCATTGTCCAATACGATTCGGAATCCAAGATCGTTGTCTTCGTCATCATCTATCCAATAGTTTTTATATACATTAGCACATTCGGTATCTTTGAACAGCCAACTTCCTCCTTTGAAAACATGTGCAGAGTAAGATTGGTCGGAACAAACAGGATTTGTAACATAACCATTTGTCTGGTATTCCATACCATCGCAACTGTCTATGTTTCCATTTATACAATCTCTAAGGAAATCTATTTTGTAATAATCAAGGCACCATTCCCATACATTTCCAGACATATCGTATAGTCCAAGTTCATTGGATGCCTTTTGCCCTACATTCTGAGTGGTTGATTCATTAGTCCATGCTACATCTTCAGCGGTATCACTACCGCTAAAACGATTGTATTTTTTGTGGTTGGCCATTATTTTACATGCCTCATTCCACATGTCTTTGACTGAGTCGTATTTTGGTTTGTTTTCAAAAACAAGTGATAGTTTTTCGGATAATCCGTTAGTATTACCACCCTTTGCGGCATATTCCCACTCAGCTTCTGTTGGCAGTCTGAATCTCTTCCCTGATATTTTATACAGTTCATTAAAGAAAACGTTAACAATCTCACACCAACTAACATTTGTCTGTGGCAATGAGTTTCCTTTGTGATCAGATTTGTTATTCTTTAAGTTCGATTTCATGACAGCGTTCCATAGTCCTTGTGTAACAGGAACAGTCGAGATTTCAAAATCAGAAACTTTCACGAACGGAAACGAATCTATACCATCATAAATGTGGGATAGTTCTTGTATGGTTTCCGCATTTTCAGTCCCCATTACAAAGAATCCGCCATTTACATGTTTGATGTTCTTATCCAACCATTCATTGACAAAATTCTTTCTTTGTTCCTCAACCTGTATGGTGTTGTTATCATCATTTGCAATATTCTCGATATTACAATTTTCTTCATATTTCCATATCACTCTAAATCCAATATCATTTGACGATAGTTTAGAATTCCAGAATGTTTTCCAATAGTCTTTATTCAGATTGCATTCTGTTGATTTAAAGCGCCAGCTTCCTCCGCAAAAATAGAAACATGATTCTTGTCCTTCAATGTCAGTTCTTGTCCATTCCCACACATTTCCCAACATGTCATACAGTCCTAATTTGTTTTGCTGTTTGTCTTTTAGCGCCATAACCGGAATACACCCTTTGCTGTCTCCATAATGCAGATATTCCTTCCAAGCCTTTTCTCTTAATTTGTCATCAACGTCAGGAAGATATTCTTTTGTGGATTTTTTTGCTGCATATTCCCATTCTTTCAGTGAGGGCAAGGTGAAGTACAAGCCCGTTTTTTTGCGCAAGATGGTTAGGAAGTCTTCTATTTCGTCTTTACTCTTGCTTACCACAGGCAATTGGGCGTTAATCCCCTTCTCTTGAACTTGTCCTAGATTCATGACCACATTCCATTGATATTCTGTAATAGGAGCTTCTCCCATCCAAAAAGAATGGCCGATACTGTCTTTGTCTTCTTTTATATAACGCAATGTTTTGAATATCTTGGTTAATTCACCGTCTCTCCCCGATGCACTTAACAATGTTTCAAGATTCATTCTTTCACAATGTCTTAATAAGGCTGGAAGATAGTATATTACGTTTTCATCATTTGGCAACAGATTAGGATCTACTGTTTTTAATTTTTCGTATGAGCAGATATCCAGATGAGCTCTATTCTTTTCTATTAAGCGTCTCTTTTCTCTTCTTCTGTCTTTTTCTGTCAATGTGGAATTGGTAAAAAAGCTCCAATCCTTTAATATCACACCTTCTTCTCTTGTTTCATGTTTGTCGACAGGTCTGAAGCTCATAATCAACCGTTCAGTAAGCCAACGGTTATGTTCTGTTTCTGCCATTCTCTTTAAGAGTATACCATCTTTATTGATAACCTTACTTATTTCGTTCGGATATCCATGATAGTCTTTTCCCATAATTGACCTTAGCTTCGTTGGAATGCTTTCGGCTAAATCTATATTAGCATACTTCTGAACGATGCCCAATTCATCCCACAATTCATCAATTGTTATTTTGAGTCCTTGCGTCTCATTTATCAAGTCTTTAAGTATTTCTTCTCGTTTTTTGTGACCATTTAATGCAATATACCCATATAGGAAATGTTCCAGTTTTGCCATTGTATTGTCAAACGATTCTCCCATGTAGCAACCTTCTATCATTCCGAATGGATACATGTTTTTATACCTTTTCCATTCCAACTCGCCATTTGCGACCTTGTTAATAAGGTCAAAGCTACTTTTCTGATATACAAGAACCTGATGTCCTTTACGGAATATAGTTCCTGGAAGGTAAAGAGCTGTTGCTATAGCCTGTTGCGGATGATTCAGACATATGGCTATTGTAACAATTTTATTTGGGTCGCTAGTGAGACTTATAAGGTAGTCTTTTATTTTATCCTCTGCCACATTACCTTGAATGAACTCCCATTGCAAGTCCATAAAGTTCTCTCCCAAATGATCGTAACGACCACCTTTATCCATTGGATCTGTGAATGGAATATCTTCTATGGGTTTTCCTTCATTTTGCAAGTCGTCCTTTTGACAGACTGCATATTTGTATCTGCACAAGTCAAAGAGCGAAGCGAATCTACCTCTAAGGTAATCACCTTCGGCTTTGGCATTGTCATCTATAAATGTAATGGTAGTTCTGAGCTTTTTGTCCCTTATAAAGTTCGGGTAGTGAGCAAGTAAAGCTGTTTGCATGCCAAAGGCGGTACCCATTTGATTCATGCCAACAATAACTATATGTACAGTCTTTTCACTACCGTAGTTAATACCGTTATTTCCGTCTATAGGCAAATATCTCTGTACCTTTACCTTTCCTTTTTCACCATCAGGATAAATTGCAAAATTATCTACTAACACTTTCTTTGACCATAACTCATGAATATTGAATGGTATAAATTCAATGTCTTTGTCCAAACGTCGATATATATGGGTAGCTTTAAATGCTGTGAACGTACTTTGATATTCAAAGTTCACATGACATTTGATTTTGTTCTCATTGTTAAGCTTTCCTTTACGATATATCTTAACATCATCCTTGCTCATATACTTAGAGATGTTCTCTAAGCAGTCAATATTGTAAGCATCGTGGTCTTCTTCATTTTCTGCAGTAGCATCTTCGCCTAATATGTATATTTCTTTTGCTTTCTCTAAATGCAAAGATTCAATGTCTTCTATTGAGGTACGCTCAGCATAATAGAAAACGATTTGTTCCTCTTCCTTTCTATCTAAACTCAAGTCAAGTCTCATTCGCATCTTTTCAACGTCCTGACGTGTTTGTATAAGTACATAATCAACATCAGTACGCTTAAGTGACAACTTTACTATATTTGCAGTTTGTTCGTTACAACCAATTATTACAACATAATTGTTGAACATCCAGTCGTATCGCAACAGACCTTTTTTCCATCGTTCCGTTACTCTATTGATAAAACTTATGAATGAAGATACTGCAAATCCTGATAAGCAAAATATACCTAATGCGGCACAAATCAAAGCCAAAGTGGTACCTTCTCCATCAACAGCAGCAGGCATATTTCCTGGATCTGTGTATTGAGACAAAACAGCCCAAAAGGAATTATGATGGACAACAGTGTCTTCAACTGCTTTTGCAACAATACTATCATTTTCTATGATTCTACCAGTTATTTGATTGTTATCCAGGTCATAATTGCCTAAAAGTATATTTGGCACATTTTTGCTACCATGTATTAGACAAGCGACACCCCATATGATTAAAGGAACAATAGTTGCTACAAAAACAGCAAATATAATCATACCCAATCCCGTATGACCAAACAACCATCTATCTCGTTCTACAGGTTTTCTTAACGCCCATATTTTTTTGGGTAAAAGAAATAACCATTTCTTTATTGGAGATTTATTTTGCATATCTCATTCTTTTGTAATCGTGACCAAAATATTCCATTTCTCCGAACTGTTCAAATCCTATAGATTTGTAATAGGCTTCAAGTCTTGGTTTATGAACATCCACTAAGAGGGTGGAGTACATACATCCCAAATCTTTCCCTTTTTCTACTGCATACATCAGAAGCATTTTGCCTATGCTATAGCCTCTATATGCGGGTAGAATAGCCATAGAGTCAAGATAGAATTCACCGTCAACAGTCTCTGCTTCTATTGTCTTTAGATATTCAGAATCCATATCATCCCACAATTGAAGCCACGACTTATTCCTCAGTTCTTTATAGCGGCTACCCTCGTATGCTATCAAGCAACCAACGGTCTTTCCGTCAACAGTTGCAATAATTGAATTACGCCATGAGTAGATGGTGTCTTCTTCCGAGCAAGACTTGATGAATTTTTCCATCTCGTCGGTCTCCATATCCAAAGCCGTCAGCACAGTCCAAGCGACTATCTCAACATCTTCTTTCTTCGCGTCTCTTATTTCGATGTTCATTCAATATCCTCCCCTTGATTAATAGTGTCAATCGATAACAACATCATCGTCATCGTTCCAAATAGGTTTCTGAGGCTTCTGAAAGGGCTGGTTATAGCTTCCGCAATCACCCATGGACCTGTAGCCTTGCGGCTGCTCTACATACATAGGGTTGGGGGTATAGCCTCCGAATTTGTTGTCGTTTTTTTCTGGAATATCAGCAGCCTCAGACAGTGTTGCATTTCCAAACCAATTTGAGAGAATATTGTTCACCTGATGCTCAATTTCAGGAGTTACAGACGATTTTACTCTATTATAGGCAAATGCCAAGGTAACGCCGTTGTCCAGGAATCCGAGGAATCCATACTTGTCGCGAGGAAGTGCATCTTCCGGCAGAAGCTGATAGCCGAGGGCTGCCACGATAAGCGTTTTGTCTATCATACCTGTATTGGGGCTTTTCAATACGTAGAAGAGTTCCAGCATGGTGCGTGTCACTTCTATGCCGACTTTAGCGGCATTCTCTTGAATGGCATTCCAGATATTCTCTGCGCCACCGAACATTTTTAATATCTCGTCCATATTGCTATTTCAATTTGTTTACGTCATCAAAAGTGATAATCATCAAGTCATCATTAGAGATGTTACTTAGCATTGCTAATCTATCAGCCTGATACTGCACAATTTTCTCAAAGATGTTTCGGATGAAACGGGCATTGCCGAAGTTCTCGTCCTTCGTCATCACCTTTGTGCGTATATACTCGCTTATCCACTCAAAGGCATCGCGCTTTATCTTATAGTGCGACTTCTTCAAATGACTGCGAAGAATCTGCACCAGTTCATCTGCGTTGTAGTCTTCAAACTGAATGTATCTGTTGAAACGCGACTGCAGACCTGGGTTGCTGTCAATAAACTCCTTTATCTCGTTAGTGTAACCGGCAAGAATTACCACCAAGCGATCTCTGTTGTCCTCCATGCGCTTGAGCAAAGTGGCAATGGCCTCTGCTCCATAATCACTTCCTTCTCCAACAAGAGTGTAAGCTTCGTCAATGAAGAGTACGCCATCCATAGCTTCATCAATCTTAGCGTTAGTCTTGGGGGCCGTCTGTCCCACATACTCAGCCACAAGTCCTGAACGGTCGGTCTCAACCAAATGGCCTTTCTTCAGGATACCTATCTCTTTGTAAATGCCAGCAACAATGCGAGCCACTGTTGTCTTTCCTGTACCAGGATTGCCAGTAAACACCATATGATAACTCATATTGGTATTGGGCAGTCCCTTCTCTGCACGCATTTTTTGAATCTTGATGAGGTTACGAAGCGACTCTAACTCCTGTTTTACAGAATCAAGACCTATAAGTCCATTCAGCTCGGTCATGTAGTCATGATTATCTGTAGCAGGATTATTACTTGATTGGACGTTCTGTCCATATTGTCGCTGCTCTTTAGGATTGAACGGCTGACTCAACATGTCGTTAAGCAATTCGCGAGCATAGAGACAGCCGCATTGAGCGGCATTTCTCAGCCACCCAATAGCATTCTCTCTATTCGCCTGTATATATTTCCCTTCGAGGAACAACTGACCGACGAGTGCCTGTGCAGTCACATCGCCCTGTCGTGCTCTATCGAATAACTGTTCTATCGCTTCTCTTGTCATGATAGTGGCTCCTTTATTATGCTAAGTTTTAGAACTAATTTGAGGATTTATGATTTCCCTAACATGTGTATCCCCATTCTTGTCTTTTATAATGAATATCCTGCTTATTTTGAAACTCGTATCTGCTAAATACGTTTCTAACTCTTTTAAGCCAGTCACCAAATTGCGCTCTACTTCTGTTTTAGAAAGAGTGTCTATGACGACTTTTTCTTTCTTGTCAAATATATAACTGACAACCATTTTCCTTCTCAACCATTTTTCTTCGACATATTTAATCCAATTCCTAATGTATATAAGTAATCGCCATCCTGATTTATCCATTAGTAAGTCATCATAATTGACTGGAGTATTAAGCTCTATCAGCTGGTTGTGGTTATTGGCAACACTCATGTTTTTTAGCCCCATGAAGGTCTTGTTACTAAAACTAAGTTCAAAAACCCTTACATTGGCTATATCATCAGATACTAACTGATAGAATACATACCACCCCATTATCATAAAGGCAACAACTAAGAACAACAACATAGGATTTTGTGTTATTGAAGCAAGGATAAGTAGCATGAACGCACCTATGCTAAATAGAATTGCTCTTGTTCTAATTTTCATTAGTCTATTGTATGTATCGTATTTTGATAACTCCTTTAGAAATGGTAATTTGTCATAATATGAAGGCGATGTGCTTTCGCATAGAAAATGTAGCGTCAAATCTTCACATTCGTCATATGACATAAACCTCTCCATAGAAGGGCAAGCTTTGCATATAAATAATTTATCCATGATCTATAACGTTTTAGCTTCGTCCTCAACTTGTTTCTTAATATGCTCAGCTTTATCTACTTCATCATCTATGCGTCTTTTTTCAGAATCGATATTCTCCACATAAGTTTCTATTTGGCCATTGGATTCTTTCATAACCTTATAGATAGAACCTTTGTACTCTGTGTAAATCTTATTGTACCAAAAGGCCTGAAGTGATTTAAAAACTGCGATTGACTTTACAATAGAAGACAAGCATATCTCATTCATTAAAGCTGAATTACATCTATAATCTTCTTCCATATTGTTGCCAATATATTTTTGGGATGACAACAACAATCCTAAACTCTCTTTGGGATACATTTTAATCTGTTGGTTTGATGGAATGTATTGCTCTAATTCTTGTGCATGCTTCCTTTGCGTCTCATCGCCATTCTTTAAGTCGCTTATTAATTGTGCTATATAATCTCTGAGGATAATAACCGTTGCAAATAGCATTGTGTCCTCTGAATAACATTCAAAAGGATCATCATCTTTGATACTTTGGAAAGATTCATTCTCTCTATACGCAATAGCTGATATATTTGCAGTTGTTTCTTCTTGGTAACGCTGGATATTTTCTTGAGCTAATTTTGCTGTATCTTGAATGACTTGTATCTGTTTTGATAATTCATCTTGTAGACGTTTTAGTTCTGCTGTATTTATCGAATGTGCACCTTTCTTTCCTAGCCATCCACCAATCATAGCACCAATCATGGTACCAACGCCCGGAAATACCAATGTTCCCAAAGCACTGCCAAGATAAGCTCCACCTGCCGTCATTCCAATTTTGGTTGCCGACTTTTCAAATGCACTTTCCATATTAATATCATCATCACTGAAGTATTTAGAACCTAGTTTAAAGGTTTCAATAGCGGTGGTAATTAAAGGGAAGTGGGCATCACAATTAAAATCAGGATTCCAAATATCTATATCTACGTCAGTAGGCATAGATGATGCTATATCGTCTATGTGTTCAGAAAAATGTTCTACAAAATTATGATTGATTTCATCCAGTTTATCTGAATCAAAGAAGGTTTCTACGCTTCCCTTCCCAGTGTCAGATGCTAAATGTTTGAGTACAGTTCCCAACTTATCATACTCTCCATGTGCATGTGATAAATCAAATCTAAATTTTGCCCCATGGAAATCTGAGTATATGTAGTGTTTGATGTTGTCTAGTAATGTATGGGTGGTTTCTTGATCATGGTGTGACAAATAATCAGCAAATGATTCTTTGCTACCCAGAAGGATATCCTTTAAATCAACAACATAATCTACTCCATCCTTAGCTAATCCCTGTAAATTATCAATGATTTTATCGCCGAAGTCATATAAACCACTTTTATCCGCAATCGCCAACGCAAACTGTTCAAGTGAAGCCAACGATGCATGAGATTTTGGCATATCTGACAATTCCTTCAAGTAGCCAACAAATGGAGTTTTATTTGTCTCTGAAGGTTCTTGAGGCACAGGAATACTCAACTCTCTAAGATCTTCCATTTGCATATGATGCAGAGAAACAATTTCAGAGTATGATTTCGTGGCCTCATAAATACAATTTGCCTCAGCAGAAAGATTCTGCTTTTCAAATTTAGGAGCTTTTATGTCTTCTTGGGAATAATTTTTTGTAAACAAGAATCCCTTGATAATCAGATAATTCATCAACAAGTAAGCTAACACTATAACGGCTGTGCATAGTTTAACCAAAAGAGTACTGCCCTGTATTCTGTCAAAGCTAATAATATGGTATCCCAAAATAGCAATAGATAATACTGAATATTGTATAGCTAACAGATAAATCGCCCCTCTGGAAATTTCATATCCGATTTTCTTCTCTATATCAAATAGATTCTTTGGAATTTGATCTAGGATAAACAACGTTATTGGCGTAAACCATATTAGTAAAAGACTAATGGTTAACGCCACACGATTCATAAATGCTCCAATACAAACAAATGGCAGCAAACAGATAAATAGCAGCCATCCTTTATTGATTCTATCTACTATTGCATTTTCAAACATATTTCTTCAAAAGGTCAAGTCTTGCTTCACGTATAAGTTGATACCAACCCACAATATTTTTTCGTTCCAGTATTTTTTTAAATGCGACACCATACATCGGATCGTCATTGTCTCTTTCGTTTTTAAGTTTATAGCGACACAATCTCATGATTTCTACAGCTTGTTCTCTTTTATCTAAGCTTGTGGAATGTTCATATAGATATTTTGCCTCTTCATATCGTTTTTTCATAACTATGTATGTGCCTAGCTGTGCAAATCCTTCGCTACGAGTCTTTCTATTTATGTCGTCATCATATCCGTTACTGTCCGCTATATTCTGCTGCAATTGCCATCCATGAATTAGCTCATGGGCTAAAATGCCCTCAAAAATAATGTAGTGTAAATGTGATAGAACATACACATTCTGCTTGAAGCCTGTTCGCCCATTTTGGTTCCATACCTGAGAATATCCCGTATGTAAACCTACTGCATCGACTTCTGAATACAGCTTCTGCATTTGTCCCTTGCTAATTATTTCTATCTTTATGTGGTCTCTTTGAATATCATTAAAGCCCTTATCGTATAATAACTTGTAAACGAAATCAATATGGGATTGCATATTGTCTGGAGAAACCTCCTGTCTCAAACAATTACTGCAGACATATCTGTCATGTTCTACCTGTCTTCCATCTCTATCAACAAAGCCAAAGCAACAGCAACAAAAATTTATGTATTCGTAATGCTCTAAACACACTTTATTATCATTCCAATCTCTATAGTATTTATAGCTAATTGGCTTGCCACAATGTATGCAAATATCTTTGTTCATATTACGCATTTCTTTAACGAGTTACACCAAATGGAGATAGACGGGATGTCATCCAGACCTTTTGTGAAGGAATAATCAAGAAGCTCCTTAATCGTTGCGGGCAACTTGTCAAAGTTTGCATGAAGGTTAAAATCCTGGATGGTCTTCAAAAACTTACCCTTCTCGCCTCTGAGATACAGATTTGCCTTTATCATAGATGACAATTTCTGGTATTGTTCTTTATCGTATGGGGGCAGATTGATTACATTACTATAAGGGTGAGTACCTGTTAAAATCATGTAAGCTGAGACTGCGAATGAAAATGCATCAAAATTTCTAGGCATATTAAAGAGTAACGCCTTTTTTTTATGAACATCTGTATGACAGAATTCAGGACTGTGAGCAGTCCCTATATATGTGTGTCCACAATGCGTGTACTGCATTGAATCTATATCAACAATAGATACTTTACCATCCGCCGTACATAATATGTTTGAAGGTTTAATATCTCCAATAACAACATGTGCTTTCTTATGAAGTTCTGCTATTGTTTTTGCCCAGCAATACAAAAGCCTAAGTCTATTTTGAAGGCCAAGGTTGGAATTCAGTTCATATTTGTCATGCCATTCTATTTCATCTGGAAATCGGTTAGCTATTGTATCATTCACATAGTATGTACTCAGAATCTCCAAATTCCTGCTTCCACTAAAGGCCTCTTGCATTGCAAAACCATAAAATTCATATGTACGATTATCATACACCAATCCGATAGGCCAGCAAAAACGTACATTGGGATCTGCTGACTGAACGGGATTGTTGAACATACAGCGGACTTTAGCCTTATTTCTTGCTGCCTTATGAGTAGAATGATACAATTTTAAGATAAAGGTGGAAATCTTTTCTTCCTCCTTATGCTCAAAACGATATATGACACCTTCACCTCCACGTGCAATAGGGTCTTCGACAATCTTATGTCGTAGGATTGTTTTGTCCTTCAGTAGGACACATATGCTTTTCCCTCTGTAATCCATAATTGCAAATTAGCATTGTTCTGTCATCTTGCTCAGTTACACAAGCATCATTGGCAGAATTTAGTAAAGAACTGTATTTTTCCAGCTTTTCTTCCCCTGTTAGGTAGTCCAATTTCTCAAACAGAGGATTCAAGAAACTTTCAAAAGGCTCATTTCTGTCTATATATTGACCTTTTTCTTCATTATATGCAACACATTTCCATGAGAAATTTTCGCATCCATCAGTCATGAGAACAACCTTTGCAGGGATGGAATTGATGACTCTAGTCTCGGGGATATGTACACCACTCATCTTTGCAGCCGGTATCCTTGGTTTATCCCATCTGTTCATCAGGAACACGGTAGAGTTAGCCTCTTCACCTTTATGTGGGATAATCAAGCTGTGCCAAATTCCATCATTGTCTTGAAATCCCATTCGACCATCACCGATATGACCGACCAGCATCCCATTGGGAGACACTATCAGTACTTGAATCGTTGCATTAAAATCTTTTGAGGAAACAGGCTCGTCAAGAGTTTCAATTTGCTCTTCTATCATACCCTTTATCCCTCTACAGATATTAGAGAATTCTATATACCAATCTATGTCCGAAGGCAAATCCTGCTGTAATTTCCATTGTGATTTCTCTAATAGTTTCCGAATGGCTCTAACCATTAGGTTGCAGGTCATACGTGAACCTCGATGAGATTCCCTTGCCGAGCCTGCACCATCACTAATAATGAATACGTTCCAACCATCTCCAAGGTCTTCGTATATATGAAAATCTTGACAAGGAGTTTCTTTTTCCTTATGAGAACGCCCCAGAAGACTGATTCCTAAAACCCATTTCGACGAACTTTCAACTTGGGTCTTTAGTGATACTGTTGGGACTTCTGTTTGGTTGACAGGTTTCTCTTCCTGGTTGTATTCTATAATCTCTTGCTGAAAATTACACTCCAAAGACTCTTCTTTCAGGCCTGTGATTTCCTCTTGATTACAAACATGGAGTTCATTAGTGTTATCTTTTACATGTAAACCGTCCATAGCTTATGTCATTTATAAGAATCCATCTTCTGCATCCATTGCCCTATCGAAATCGTCATCAGATTTGAATACCTTATCGGTACTTTGTGCTAACCATTCAAAGAATTTTGAAAATGAGAATCCTTCCAATTTAGTGGCATTGCCTCCAGATAGTCTATTAAGAAGGGAGATATTAATTTGATTCCCGACACCGACAGCTGTCATAAACAAATGTTTATTGGCTATAGCAACTCTAATTTTCTTGCTTATTCTTTCCATCTGTTCTTTGCTTGAGGTCGGATTCCCATCTGTTACAAGCACAAGCCAAGGGCGATAGTATTTTTGTCCTGTACTCAACAACATCTTCTTGTGAGTCTCTATCTCTTCCATTGCAAAATCAATAGCCCTCGCTGTATCGGTCGTAGATCCTCTAGACTTTAATACAGGAGGCATTGTACTCTTGCTAAGCAGCATATAAGGCTGGATTCTGTGAGGAGACTGATCAAATGAAATTACTTCTACAAAGAGTTGATCTTTTGTGGAAGGAGCAATTCCATTTTTAGCATTGACTATATCATCATACAATTTCCTTACGGCTTCATTCAGAAGAACAAGTTTATTATCCTTCATCATGGAGCCAGATACATCCAACAGAAGTACGCAGAGGCACTTCTGTTGGTAGTTATCTGGTGCTTGTCCGAAATGTGGCATAACAACTATTTTTTATTATTTATATTGTCATCACCATCATCTTCGGGACATTCATGTTCATCCTCATCGATGGGAGCATCTTCATCATCGTCATTTGAATCAGAGGTTTTTTGAGACGAATTTTCATCTTTTGACTGAGGATTCTCATCTTCGGAATCGTCATTACTATCTTCGGAAGTATCGTCCTCAGAATCATCTTCCGACGTATCTTGCGTGTATTCATACGAAGATGTGGTATCAGACTCATCGCCATCCACATGTACACGTTCCTCTTCCGAATCAATATCTTCGTCATCAAATGGTTCTTGACCTCGATTTTCATCATCTACATCATCGCAGATAATGCAATCGTGTTGGGTCTTATACCATCTGCGATACGAGGCTAATACAAGTTTTTTCTTCATATCAAGAACTTCCTCGAACACCTCATTGTTTACAGATTTTATCTTCTCCTGTTCACCTGTAGGATCTTTACGATCCAAAATGATTACAGGGGCAGTTGGGCGATCTTGTTCTTTATAGAATAGCCATCTAAAGAAGCTGAGAGGCCATATTCTCCACCACCATCCAGTATCCTTTTGTTGCTTAACTTCTTCTATAAATTCCTCTTGTGTCTTAAAGACATATGAATCTCCGGCCATCTTCTCATAAATATCGCCCATAATAAATGGCGCAACACGTTTCAGTTCACCTTCATTGAGCTTCTTCAGCATATTGGAAAGGCTTAGTCTTATCTTATCCTGAGCCAATAGCTTTTCTTGATGCAAGTAGTTATCATACTTGCCATCTGCAAGCATCATCTTATATAGAACTGGTGAAATGTCTATAAGTATAAACAGAAGCATTATAAGACCGATGGCAGAATTAAAGAGATACCACCACCATGCATGTAGAATACAATCAAAAGAAGAGCCACACCATTCCCATTCTTTATAATCTTTCATTGCTATTTTATGTAAGGCAGAAAGATGTTCATATAATCCGAATTTATTGTTTGCATATTCAATTTTTATAGAATCTTTAATAGCTTCTTTTTTTTGATCAATTGAATTTGCGTAATTCTTGAGACATTTGTTCAAGGAATCACTAAATTGTCTTATTTCGGTTTTATATTGCTTGTTGAGTTCATTATACTTATCAACATCCATAACTACAGAGTCTGTAGGAAGCAGTATAGTAGGATGAGTGTATATTGGATTTCCTTTCGTATCATATCCAGAGAATTGCCGTTTGCCAGTTCCTGGTTTATTCACTTTTATTGTCTTCGTGATGTTTTTTTGATCGGGTTTGTTGTCCTTTTCAAAACTTGATATCTGTGATGAAATATCATTTTCAAGAGCATGGTATTCTCTCTCAATATTAGCATATTCTTTGCTCTTTTCTACATTTTCAGTAGCAATTATATCGCAAATTTCTTGATCAAATATTTTAAGTTCAAGAGGGGCTGAAATAACTACTCCGAGGAAAATCGCAATAACAATACGGGGAAGTCCACAGATCAATTCTTGTTTACTAATCGTTACTTTACCATCTGAATACATGGTATTTGTAATGAATCTATCAAGGAAGAATATCATTGCAGCCCAAATAGTTGCAAAGACTATTGATATGGTAGGGTCAAATACTAACTGAATAGCTATAAAGCTAGAGAACCATGCCATCAATGCAGTAAACAGGATGACAGTACCCACTCCTGCATACTTAGCATGGTCAGAAGGACACATGGTAAGCAAATCTCTATCTACTCCTGCACACCACCATGTAAACTTTTTGAACCATCCAACCCTATTCTTAGCTTGGTTTTCTTTTTTATGTCCTTCTTCACGTAATTTCTTGATTTCTTCAGTACGTGACTCTATAATCTCCTCAGGACTCTCTGTAGGAGTCTCGGAATCAACAATTAAATCTGTATCGATCTTCTGAATAGGGCAAGTGTAGTCTTCCACATCCAAGAACGAGAAGTTTGCGGGAGGAGCAGGAGTGCCTTTCTCTCCCTTTAGCGAATCAAGGAAGTCCTGTTCTGTGCCCAGGTTTCCTTGCTTTAACCAAATCTGATAAGCGGAAAGACCTTGGTTTCCTTGGGAGCCGGTGTCGCCCTTTGCACCAGTAATCCTGACAGGAGTAACATTCTTTGCAAGATTACCCTTGTCATCATACCAGTACAGTACACCCTCCTTAACGATAGGATGATAGGTAACGCCGGCATCTCCCTTGTCTCCCTTGTCTCCCTTAATGTTTCTCGGGGCGGGATTCTTTATGCCAGTACCAGTGTTCGACCATGTCAGCTCGCCGTCTGCGTTAACGCTAGGTATGAAATATGGTCCCACTGGGCCATCATTACCCCGTGGGCCTTCTCCACCAGTATCACCTTTTGCACCTTGGATGTTATACCATGGCGTAACATCTGTGGCATCTAATCCATTAACAAAACGAAGCTGTTTGCCATCAGAGGAAATTTCTGGCTTCCAAATCTTGCCGTCTTCACCTTTCGGACCAGGGCCTCCTTGCTTGCCATCTTCGCCTTTTACGAGGAATGGCCCATACACCACCTCATTGTTATCATTGATAAAGGTTAGGTGTTTCCCGTCCTCAGATATCAGAGGGCGGAAAGTTTCACCAGGGGCACCATCCTTGCCCGGAGCACCATCTTTGCCTGGAGCCCCGTCCCGTCCATCCTTGCCGGGTGCGCCTTCCTTACCAGGTTGGCCCGTTGCGCCATCTTTACCAGGTTGACCATCCGCACCATCTTGCCCAGGCATACCATCTTTTCCCGGTTTACCCCCTGGGCCGCGAACATTCAACCTCTTTATTACTTTGCCATCCTTCGTCGTAATGGTAAGATTGCCGTCCTCGTCTATGTCAAATACGAACTTGTTCGCTGTTGTGGAACTACTGCTGGAATCGCTGTCCTCTTGCTTTGTACCCTCCTTACTTCCTGCAGGTACATAATTATCCCATTGACTGAAGAATATGGTGAATGACGCACCAATCGGTTCCATTGACACCTTATCAATGCCAATGGCCTTTATTGATTTCGGACCCACACTGAGAATCTTAATCAGTCGATCCTTTTTTGTGTCATGGAAGACATCACCTTCGTGAGGATTATATTTGAAAGTTGCCATTATTTAGTAACGTTTTTGCATTTTTCGACTAAGCTTTGCTTGATTTCATCATCGTTGTTTACGAAAATCTCGCTATGTGCCATGAAGAAGTTCTCGAACTCCGCTCTAGTTCCTTTCTTCTTGCCTTGACTGTCTTCAGTCAACACAAGGCTATTGAGTACTGGACTGAATACATTTGAGATGCGGGTTAGGATGGCAGGAATCTTTGTTTTGGCAAAGTCCTCTTCTATCTGACTCTTTGTGGCAAGCTCGATATTGTAGAGACTTTCAAGAAAGGCGTTTATTGTATTGCCTACCTCTTCAAAGTTCCATGGTTCAAACTTGTCAAAGTGATAACCGCGTTGTACTGCTTCGTCAATCTCCTTTGAAAGTTCTGTCTTGGGGTCAATAGTAAAATCTCTCATCAAGGTGAACGCTTCAACCAGATTTGGATAGTTGCCATCATCCTCCAGCATAGATATGAACATATCAAGCCATTCGAGTGGCTGTACTTCTTGCTGTGAAACAACTTTTGCTAGTTTGCCGACCTCCATATATGTCTTACAAACCTCAATTTTTGCATCTGTAAGCATAGATATGGCTTCTTCCCAGTGTATAGTACCCGAAAGGCTATCTCTCATACTTTCCACTAGAGCTTTCCGTTTGAATTGATATTCGGAAAATTCGGTATTGTGATACCAAGCAAAAGCGAACGTCTTTTCAGCCGCTTTTCTTAATTGCTTAAACAGAGCCTCCTTGTCATTGAAAGCAATAGTTTTAGGCAAATTAAACACTTTTGCAAGCTCTGTTCCTGTTACATCTGCACTTTCCTCGGCAGAACCCGTAAAAATTTGTATGTCATCCTTTAGACAATCTCCAATGTCTTTCACGGATGGAGTAGCCGAAGTAAGAGCTGTACACAATGTATCACAATGCGCATCAACTGCCTGAGACAGATTATTATAGGTATGTAGGTGCAACTGCTTGACCGAATCCATCAATTTAGCAAATGAATTCTCTATGTTAAGATATTCTTGCTCTGCCGTTTGATAGAAATCTGCATCAATGGATGATATCTGTGGAATGATGGTTTCCAAGATGGAGGTTAGTAATTCTCCTATAGGATTGGTTCCTACATATCCGTCTTGGGTCAACCGTTGGTTGTCTTTAAGATTGATACTGTCAAAGTGAGACTTATCAAGCTTGATGCTTGTGTTATCTTCACCTACTTTTGATAGGTTATCAATGATTCTATCTCGTGTGCTTAGAAACTTGCTATAAGTTGCACCTGAGAAGGCGTTGAGAATGAAGTATATCCACTCCTTAGATTTAGGCCAAGTAGCCATACTCTTTCTTAGAGCATTAAATAGATACTTTTCTCCTAACTGGCTACCTGCACCTTCACCTCCAATCTTGCGGATACCGATAACAATGTCAAGATCCTTTGTTATTGCTCTAGACAGAATAGTATCAATGTCTACCTTCTGCTCACCAATTCCTGGTGTATCAAGAAACTGAATATTGTTCACATCGTCTTCGCCAACTATATTAAAATCGTTTGTGAAGATTTGTGCTTCTTTTGTTGAGAAACTGGTATATACCTCACTTCCGTCAACTGCACCAGGAGACTCATAATAAGACACAGACGAATAATACTCTCGGCCTTCTTCCTCGCCCTTTTCTATTTCAGAGATGTCAAAATCTCTGTATTGGGGGTCTTCATCTGATTCTATGAGATTACCTACATAGTCACCTATGTTCATACGGTATTTCTCAAATGTGATTTGCATTTGGGTTTTTTCAGATGCAATCTCATTTGGGAATTCCATTATTCTATGATTATCGCACCAGACCTTGAGGCTCTGGCGTGTCGAGATGTTGCAGTTTGTAATGATTGAAGTATTCTCATTCAACTCTTGCAGATATTTCACAAACAAAGCTACAATATCTTTGACAGTCAAATAATAAACTCGAGCAATATTGCTCTTACCATCAGGCGAATCTCCCTTGACGATATTGATAGGAGCCGTTGTACACGGATGGTCAGTGTTCTTACGGGGTAACAACCAATTCCCCAAGTTTGTAGCAGCTGCGATAAATTCACTTTTGCCCTCACGCATGATTCCTACCGCACCAATGTTTACGTATTTACGTTGAGCCCTATTACAAGCCAAAGTAAATACGCCATCTTCCTGTGTAAAAACATCAATACTTTCTTTGAGATTAGTCGCATCATTTACAATGGTTTCCCAGAGCGTTTCTTGCCTAGAATCTGATATGATACCTGGCCAGTGATTATGCCTATTTATCTCTAACAAGGATGAAACCTTTGAGTACCACTGTCGAAGTTGAGCATTTTTCTTCGCAAATGCTTCACTTTTCTTCTCACGAATCGACAGTATCTTTTCAGTTAAAAGTGCTAATGACATTTTATTTTATCTTTTTATAATTGTTTACCTATTAAATATTTCCGTAACACCACAATGAAAACAGTTCTCTTATATCATTTGTGATGGTGAATTTTTCTACATTTGGGACAAGCATAGACATAACCCGAGCCACCACAAATACAACAAGTATAGCCACTTGAAGTTCTGCCAAATTTGCAAAAACCGCATTTTTGGAGCTGGTATGGGGATGCCGTACCTCTGCAAGCTGTGCAACTTGAAGATATGCCTGTTGATGATGTTTTTGTGCGTTGTGCTGCACGAACCGCATCATCAGCGAATGGGGCAACTTTCTTAGCACCTTTACCTGCAACTTTCCCCGTCTTACTTATTGCCTTGCTGAGTTTTGATAATCCTTTGGCCCATCCTTGAGCGTAACATGGAGTTCCTATAGTTTCTATAGCGAAGAGCATGCTGATAATTAATAGCGTTCGGAATATTATTTTCATATCTGGTTATACTATATTTCTTTTAAAATAGGCTTTGTTTCTATCCACTCGCATTTCTTTAAAACCACATTTCTTCAGTAGTTTTATTGAATGAACATTGACAGTATAAACTTCTGTGGATATACTGGAGCAGAGGCGTTTTGAATCTAAGTACGAAAGTATTTGCGACAGGCATTCGCTCATATAGCCTTGATTGCGGTACTTGGGATGCATCGCATAGAACAAGGTAGGATTGGTGGGTATCTCCATGAGGGCAACGAAGCCGATAAGGAGTTTGCCTGAACGTATTGCCAATAGGAAGCCTTCGCCTTCTTTGAGGTAGTATTTGAACGTGACCAGCAACTGGAGAATGTCTGTGTCAGTCTTAATTGTCTCGCAGAGTTCCGGCAGGAAACGCTTGGTATCAGCATCCACGAAGATTTCACGGAGTGTTGGGATGTCTTCACGGAGGATTTCGTTGAGAGTACAACGCTCGGTGTGGAGAATGGGGACGTATTTGTCAGACAGCATATCGCGCTCGGCCATCTCACAGAAAAGAAACAAGTGAAGCCTTGCATAAACACGCTCATTATGGCAGAGAACATTCCATTGTTCCCGCATGAACTCGATAGCTGTTAGGCAAAGATCGCATACTCTGATGGCAGGGCAGTAGGTGCAACGGTTTGCTCGCTTCGTGTAGTATTCAGCAACGAGGGTGTTGGCTTTATCGTAGTCAATACCCTCACTGATTGTGCCAATTCGATAGTCGTCAGACATCTTTTCGCAAACCCCAATCTGTCCTTTAGCATCAATGAAAAGTTTTGTATTGAGTGGCATACAGGTTGACATAGGCACTTCACCATCTACCTCTACTATAGGCCGATTCCGCCAATATGCAATAGCTTCATTGAAGAAGGCTTTCAGTACCAACCAATCACGATGCTGCTCGTATTCATCCAATAGATTACAATACTTAATCTTAAGGGATTCATAGTCTTTCTTTTCTACGCCTTGAGCAAAATTGGGTGCTAAGCCAGAGATGCTTGCTGGTTCAATGTCACAAAGCACACCGTCTTCATGCCATGCTTTTGCAAGGTCAGCTAAACATGAGATATTTGGCAACACCATAAGAAGGCGCACATTGTCTATGTAGTCAGGATATTCAGACTTGATATAGGCAATAGCCTTGCGCACCTTATGGAATGTGCCCATTCCACTTATATCAATTCGGTTTACATCATGAAAATTTGCTGTACCATCAATTGAAATATCCATTTTTACTCCTTGTGCGATAAGCCAATCAATATTTTCAGAAGTAAGTAATGTGGCATTTGTGGACAAACTAAAATCTACATCTTTGCCGAGTTGTTCTTTTCCTTGAATGATGGCATATTGCACAAGATGATATTGAGTGAGAGGTTCTCCTCCGTAGAATGCGATCCTTATAGGTCGTTTACTGACATTCTTTAGGACAAACTCATAAACATCATCAATATCGCTCGTACTCAATGAACGTGTACTATGGGTTCTGTTATTCTTATACTCGCCTGAATAGCAGCAATAAGTACAACGAAGATTGCATTGTTCGGTGATGCTGATGACAATCATGTCAACCTCAGACATCGCTTCAAATCGCTTCAATGGTTCAAACGTCCATGCATAGCTTTCCTTATCCTCTCCATTGTTGACAATTTCATTTGTCTGGCGAAGATACGTATATGTGTTATGTCTGGTCGTTTGTATCTGCATAGTTATTTCCCAGCGTGATGGGCACACTTGTTACAACTTAAACATCTGGCTTGACAGGCACTCAACCCCATCGCTTTTATCGCTTCTTTAATCTTCTCAGAAACAATACGGTTTGCATTAAGTATCGAATTGATACTATCTTGCTCTGAAATTGCTATTACTTGAGTATTCATTATTTGCTTGCATTTACTATTTGTTCGTATTCTCCTGACTCATACCACTCCAAAAGTTTGGATGCACGATTAACCAACCACGGAAATTCTGCAGAACGAATGGATATAGCTTTTACTATCTTGTCTGCAACTCCAGTGTAGTTTTCATGAAAGTCTCTGGCTTGTTGTATGAATGCTGGGATATTTATTTGATCATAGCAAGACTTGGGTAGTCCTGCTTTCTTTATCATCACAGAAAGTGCTACATTTATGTTCTGGCAACATAGCAATCCAACGCGGTCTGCTGTGTAGTCAGATTTGCGGTACCATTCTAACAAAGGCAACTTTATAATGGAAGCCCAGGCTTTGAATGCTCCGTCATTGATAAATGGCATATAGAAGGTATGAACAAGCATGTGATAAGGTTTATGTCCACACACCATATGTCCTAATTCATGTGCAATCACAAATTGCATCTCTTCGTTTGTGAAAAGGTCAGCAGATCCAGACATCATAACGATTCGACGATGCGTCTCTCCATTTGAAAAATGATATGGACCATATTCCCAATCCGTAGAATAGGCTGGTATCTTACTGATGTTTAGAATCCTACATGCTTCTACCAGCTGATTGTGCATATTAGGAAGGCTGTCTGATGTAATATTAATACCCTCTCCTTGATTCTCGACTTCATTGTAAGCCTCTTGGTACTTACTTGTTGTAGCCTTGAGAAAATCTTGGAAGGTATAATACTTCAAGCCGGCCTTAAATATATCGTACCACTCCTTTATTTTGTGCTCCGTAGGATTGCGTGCTATCGCACGAAGAAACTCCCAATTTGTTGTATAGGGGACTTTTAGGCTATTCAGCCAGTCCACCGTACTCTTATCATCGGGATGCATCACGGATGTGTAGTCAATATGTCGAAGCAGTTTACTCATGGCAGATAATGCTTTGAGATGAATCGGTTGTATTCTCCACTATCAATCCATTTAATGAGCTCAGCTGAGCGCATAACTGTCCAAGGGTGTGTTTCGTCAGCAATTGAGAAGAATTTAACCACCTTATTCATTCCATCATAGTCGAGCATCTTAAAATCACGAGCCTGCTGAATAAAGGTGTCTGGCTTGATGTTATTGAATTCTTTTATTGGTAAACCTGCCATCTTGATGAATGCTCTTATCATTGCATCTGGGTTCTGACAGCCCAGCAGCCCTGCACGGTCAGCAGTAAACTCAGACATTCGACTCCAATAGTAAAGTGCAAACTGAATACCGCCGGCAAGCAAGCTGCCACCTGGTATACTATCTACAACAAGGTTGATGCACTGAGCCATCATGTGATAAAGCATGTGATTTGACTTTATGTGCCCACATTCATGAGAGATGATAAACATTATCTCGTCATCGTCGCAAAGGTCTATTAGACCTGAGTTGATTATGATGATAGGATGCTCAGCTCCAATAGTGCAGGCGTTAATCTCATACTCCCAAGTTATGTAGAGTTCTGGTATCTTCTTTATATCCAAAATACGACAAGCGTTCTCCAAATATTGATATATCTTCGGGTAGTTCTCCTTCGTTACCTTAAGATTACTACCTGTATATTGCACATTGTATATGCGCTCGATAAAATTGGAGGTTACCCATTCGCAAGCAGTAGTTAAGAATGGAATTTTCTCCAGCCTTCTTAAAGCCTCCCTATCGAATGAATGCTCATATTGGTCGTGTTCTAACCCTGTAAGTATTTGCTTGTTATATATCATATTGTCTTCTGTTTTTTTCAATTATTCTTTATCCACATTAGTAAAGAGATGCAATTGAAAATATATCTATCATTCTTGGAATTCTTTTTTAAGGTTATGTGTACTTTTAAATCAATTCCAAAAACGTACTCGGCACATAGCCTCAGACAGAAGATATTTTTCCAATACCTCCTTGTTCATCAGATTCTCGCTGATTACACCACCAACAGCTTCAGCGATTCGACCTTTCTCCTTTGGAATAATTCCAGGTGTATAAGGAATGTGAATTCCGAATATATACTTTGCTGTATGAGGTCTAAACAACATTCTTATGGCGATGTCATTGGTGATGTAACCAATCACTCCGCCTAACAATGGTGCTATAATGTATAATGCTTCCATGTTTATATTTTATTTATTTATAAAGAGAAGACAAAGAGGGTAAATCTTTCATTCCTTTCATAAATTATCCTCGAATGGCTATTTTTTCTATAAAGTCGTTGGGAATATATGCTGTAACAAATGTTCCTAATCCATCTATGTCTATTGCGATTCTCTGTTGTCCTGAGGCTCTTGCAACCCTGCCTATCACACCTGTGAAATCACCCTTTATGACACGTACTAATTCGCCACTCTTGTAATGAACACGTTCCTTAGGCATCATGCCACTATGCTCACTTGGCACACTAGTAGCATTGATGAAATTTTTCATTTCATTGTCGGGGATAATCATAGGAGGGTTAAGACCAGTTTCTTCTACAATAGGTTTTGTCTTGTCAGTGTAGTATTTTATATAGGATGCTGTGCGAGCTGGCTCCTTTACAAATTCAAGAGACTGCTCATAAGTCATATACGCAAAAACAAGGTTGGGAAGAAGAGGCTGTTGAACAAGCTTCTTCTTCCCATTTATTTCTTTTTTGACCACAGTCATCGGGATATATGTCTCGATGCCTTTTTTTTGTATTTCCACACATGCCAAGGCTGTGCGTCCATATGTGGCACGAAAAACGTACCAAACCTTCTTACCACTTGGCACACAATCCAAGGACACCCCTGTATGGGAGTTCTCAGTCTGATGACTTTGAACTTCGGGGGAGGTGCAGGAGGTAAGTCCAGCACAAGAGGGATTTTTACCGCCTCGTCGGGTGTCAGCATTAGGCAATGCTGGCGTATGCTTCTTAGATTCGTTGTTCATAATCTAAGGATCAGTCCCTTTACAAACATTAATGCGCTGACAGAATGTTTAGTTCCCCAGTTGGTGTATTGTTTATGTCAATTGGTTAACTATATATGGTTTCCACTCGTCTAGCGGTTATTATAGGTTTGTTAAATAGAAAGTCCCAGGCAAAAGTACAAACATTTTTTTGAAAATCCGCAACTTTTCTCCAATAATCGGACAAACTTTTTGAAAATATTCTCAATATAAATGAAAATCGGCGTCAGAATTTGGTTTTCCCGAATATTTTGCATATGCCAATTCCATAAAAACATTAAACGAATATTGTTCCAACAGACTATGCTATCGCATGAATACTTCCGAGATTTATTGAAATTATTGTGCAAAGGTATTTGTTATGCCTTATCGCTTTGCAAGGTCAAGGCTCTGCTTGGCTTCCAAAATCTCCACGCCTACGGGTCGTATTTTGGTGCCAAACCTTGCATCGATGTGCATAACACCTTTTTAAGGCACATAATTTCTAACAAATCCCGGAAGTAGTTTTCTACGAAAGGGAAATGAAATTTAAGCGAGAGTAAAGATGAAGTTTAACTTCGGCTTTTCCGAGTGACCATTCATTCGGCAGAGCCAAAATAAAAATTTTGAAGTATGAGCAATATTTGTGACACACAGTACAAGGTGAGAGGTTCACGCAAGGCATTGAGCGACCTTTGGAACACCCTTCAGATGATGGAGGTGAATAGTAAGGATGTCTATCTTTACAAGTTGGCAGAGCACTATGGCATTGACTATGAGCATAGCGGTATATCAGTCCGTGGACATATCTATTGGGCTGAGTTCGAGGATAACAAGGATGGAGGGCTGTTGTCGTTTGACACCGAAAGTGCATGGTCGGCTTGCGACCTGTTCTTTGATGAATTGAATAAGGTACTTGGCAATGAACTTTCTATAAGTTACCGTGAGATAGAATGTGGATGTGAGATATTTTACGTCCACGATGTAGGAGGTTTCTTTCCCGAAGAGTGTTGTGTAAGTTCTTCTGGTGGCAACTTTGAAGATATTTGTGAAGATGTGTATGACACCATATGCGATGCTATTGAGGCATGGTGTGAGAAGACCGGCATTAGCCAAGGCGAGCGAACAGAGGAAGAAATGGTGGACTTCATCAACGAATACGAGTACGACTCAGAGGTCACCTATTATTATATACACCCATTTGAGTTTGATTAGTACTTACCGCAAGGGGGAAGGTTCACTGCTTTGCCCTTTGCATAACCACTTTGAAATATGAAGAGATTAAGTAAGAAACAGATTGGAAGAGCTGTATGCACCATCTTGCAGCAGTTGGCTCTCACCACACCGCTTAATGTGGTGTATAGTTGGGGAGTAACAAACAAGGTTGCAACTCAAATAGAAATCACGGTTGATGGAATGGAGAAAAAAGTGGCTGCCTTGATGATGGATGTTAAAGGCTTCAACTACCAAGGCAGGCTCTATGTAACCAATAACCGAGTTAAGCAAACCTTTGGCTTGTATAGCGAACAGAACGGAATGTTGCATGAGGAAAAGAAGAGTATTGCCTATAAAGACTTGGGGCAAGTGCTCGATACGGTTATTGAGACAGGTGGCATGAGCCAACAGGAGCACCTGCAAAGATTGCATGAATATGCAAAGAGACTTTTGGCTTAATATAAGAATATCCACTTAAAAGATTATACGAATGAAAACATTAGACAGGGAACATGTAAGAAGCGTTGTGAACACCATCTTCTCCCAATTGCTTCACACAACCTCGATAGACGTTATCAATAGTTGGGGCATCTCAAAGATGTATGCTACCCAAATTGTCAAGAATGTCAATGGCGAAGACTTCACTATGG
>OIWM01000921.1_pt1 | contig 32332 bp, 18 predicted proteins | sample 1587451 | NCBI WGS metagenome assembly OIWM01 (sample SAMEA3888907, study PRJEB22519) | human gut metagenome | biome: human gut; feature: human-associated habitat; material: faeces | place: Denmark | collected 2011
AAGAATTCCTGCCTTGTACAGCGTAAGGAGCTGATTGTAATACCGATTGGTTTCGGGTACGTCCGGAATCTCCTCCACCGCATTTTGCGCGGTAAGATAGGACGCCGGAACGGCACCGGAAAATAACAGAGCCATTTCGCTTCGCGTGGCCGGTCTGTCGTAATCGTCAAACAACGCCGGCTCGAGAATGCCGTTTTCTGTGGCATACGAAACGTAATCGTCGTACCAATGCGCACCGTCCTTCGAGAACGAAGTGTGCTTGGCAAAGTATGCGTCATGCACACGTGCGGCGATGGTGACCGCTTCGGCAGCCGTCATGTTTCCTTCGGGCGAAAAGGCGTTTTCCGCCGTGCCCTTCATAAAGCCGAGCTCGTAGGCATTCGATACCGACGACGCGTACCAAGCGTCCTCCGCCACATCGGTGAACATACCGGATTTGTACGATTGAACCTTGGAAAATTCCGATGCACCTGCTGCAAAGCTGCCTGCACCGAAGGCAAGACAAACGCTTGCGGCAAGCCCGATAAGGACTTTCTTTTTCATGTCATCGCTCCTTTTTTTGTTTGTGTTTGTGAGATTATCATACGGCATTCCCGTGCTTCTGTCAAGAAGAACAAACGACCGTATTCGCATTTTTCGACCGCGGTAAATGGGGATTCCTTTTTGACGTCAAGAAAATTTTAGCACGCTGTGACGAAAATTGTCCATTGCTTTTTGTATCTTTCCCATGTCAAAATGTATCCTCTGATTTTATGTAAGCTCTATGCAGATTCATTGTAGCATACCGGAATTCGGCTTGTCAAGACCTGCCGCCAAAGACGGCAATTTGGGAAAATGCGCGAAAACGGCGCAAAAAAAACGGCTGCCCGAAAACGGAAACCGTACCGGACAGCCGAATAAGCTCGTAGGATTTTATTTTGTTTATTTTGCGTCAATGGTCGAAACGCACATGGTGATCTCTTCGAGAACATCTAAAAGTGCCCGAACCGTGTCAAGCGACGTAAAGACCGTCACATTGTTTTCCACCGCACAGCGCCGGATCATGTTGCCGTCGGAGTTCATGTCGGCACTGCCGTAATCGCGCGTGTTGATGACATAGTTGATAAGACCCTTGCGGATGGCGTCGGGAATTTCGTTCGAGCCGTCGGAAATACGCTTGCGTTCGCGGTTCTTGATGCCGGCCTTTTCCAAAAATACCGACGTGCCGTGCGTGGCTTCAATATCGAAGCCAAGGCTGTAAAACCGCTTGATGAGCGGCAGAACCTCCGCTTTGTCCTTGTCGGAAACCGTCACAAGCACACTGCCGGTGTTGGCGACGTTCATGCCCGAAGCCTGAAGTGCCTTGTACAGCGCACGCGTCATATTGTTGTCGTAGCCGATGGCTTCGCCGGTGGATTTCATTTCCGGCGAGAGGTAAGCGTCCATGCCGCGCAGCTTGGAAAACGAGAAGGCCGGAACCTTGACATACCAACGCTCTTTTTCGTTGCCGTAGAGCTGGTCAATGCCTTGATCGCGCAGACTTTGACCTAAGATGACCTTGGTCGCAATGTCGGCAAGGCTGTAGCCAGACGATTTGGACAGGAACGGCACGGTACGCGAGGAGCGCGGATTGACCTCGATGACATAGACCTTTTCACTGGGGCTGACGATAAACTGAATGTTGTAAAGCCCGATAATGCCGATGCCGAGTCCCAAACGCTTGGTGTAGCTTAAAATGCGCTCCTTGACCTTGCTCGAAACGCTGAAGGTCGGATACACGCTGATGCTGTCGCCCGAGTGAATGCCGGTGCGCTCGATAAGCTCCATAATACCCGGCACAAATACGTCCTTGCCGTCGCAGACAGCGTCTACCTCCAATTCCTTGCCGGAGATGTACTTGTCGACAAGCACCGGTTTGTCTTCGTCGATTTCGACCGCCGTGCGCAAGTAATGCCGTAACATTTCTTCGTTGGAAACAAGCTGCATGGCGCGGCCGCCGAGAACAAAGCTCGGACGCACCAAAACCGGATAGCCGATTTCGGAAGCGGCCTTGATGCCGTCCTCAATTTTGGTGACCGCTTTGCCTTTCGGCTGCGGAATGTTCAAGCTCTCCATGACCTTTTCGAACGCGTCGCGGTTTTCGGCTTTTTCGATGGCGTCCACATCCGTACCGATGATCTTGACGCCTCTGCGGCGAAGCGGTTCGGCAAGATTGATGGCCGTCTGGCCGCCAAGGCTTGCAATCACGCCGACGATCGGCTTTTCAAGCTCGATAATGTTGGTGACATCCTCCACCGTGAGCGGCTCGAAATACAGCTTGTCGCTGGTGGTATAGTCGGTCGAGACCGTTTCGGGATTGTTGTTGATGATAATGGCTTCGTAGCCCATGTCCTTGATGGTCATGATGGCGTGAACCGTCGAATAGTCGAATTCTACGCCTTGGCCGATGCGGATAGGACCCGAACCGAGAACAATGACCTTTTTCTTGCCGCTGACCACCGATTCGTTTTCATCTTCATAGGTCGAATAGAAGTAGGGAATGTAGCTCTCAAATTCGCTGGCACAGGTGTCGATCATCTTGTAGACCGGGAAAATGCCGTTTAGCTTGCGCATTTCGAATACGTCAAGCTCTTTTTCGCCCCACAGGTCGGCAATGGCGCGGTCGCAGAAGCCCATGCGCTTTGCCTTGCGAAGAATGGCTGGGTCGTCCTTGCCGGCGGCAATTTCGCGTTCGGCGGCGACAATGTTCTGGAACTTTTCCAAGAACAGCATATCGATGCCGGTTGCGTTGCAGATAACGCCGAGGTCAACGCCGTCGCGTAACATTTTGGCAATGGCAAAAATACGGTCGTCCGTGCCGCCCTTGATGTATGTAAGAAGCTCTTCGAATTTCCACTCGTCGAACTTCTTCATGTGCAGGTGATACACGCCGATTTCAAGCGAACGGATGGCTTTGAGCAAGCTTTCTTCGAGCGTTCTTCCCACGCTCATGACCTCGCCGGTCGCTTTCATCTGTGTCGACAGATGGTTGTTGGCATCGGCAAACTTATCGAACGGAAAACGCGGCATTTTGGTGACTACATAGTCAAGCGTCGGCTCAAAGCTTGCCGGCGTGTTTGCAATCGGAATCTCATCGAGATGAAGCCCGACCGAAATTTTGGCCGAAACGCGTGCTATCGGGTAGCCGCTTGCCTTGGAGGCAAGGGCAGACGAACGCGAAACGCGCGGATTGACTTCGATGAGAAAATATTGGAAGGACAGCGGATCAAGCGCAAACTGCACGTTGCAGCCGCCCTCGATTTTGAGCGCACGGATGATTTTCAAAGCACTGTCGCGCAGCAGCTGATATTCCTTGTTGGTGAGGGTCTGGCTGGGCGCGATGACGATCGAGTCGCCGGTGTGGATGCCGACCGGGTCGATGTTTTCCATGTTACAAATGGTAATGGCCGTGTCGTTGGCATCGCGCATGACCTCGTATTCGATTTCCTTGTAGCCCTTGATGCTCTTTTCCACCAAAACCTGATGAACCGGCGAAAGCTCTAAGGCATTTTTCATGGTTTCGCGCAGTTCTTCTTCGTTGTCGGCAAAGCCGCCGCCCGTGCCGCCGAGCGTGAACGCCGGACGAAGCACAACCGGATAGCCGATCTTTTTGCCGGCCTCGACGCCTTCTTCAATGGTGTGCGTGATGACCGACGGCAGCACCGGTTCGCCGATGCGTTCGCATAACTCCTTGAACAACTCTCTGTCCTCGGCCATTTCGATGCTGGCAGACGACGTGCCGAGAAGCTCCACGCCGCATTTTTCGAGCGTGCCGCTCTTTTCAAGCTGCATGGCAAGATTTAAGCCGGTTTGGCCGCCAAGTCCCGGAATGAGCGCGTCGGGATGCTCGCGGCGGATGATTTTTGCAAGATAGTCAAGCGTTAACGGCTCCATGTAGACCTTGTCGGCAATGGCGGTGTCGGTCATGATGGTGGCCGGGTTGGAGTTGACGAGAACGACCTCGTAGCCTTCTTCCTTTAAGGCAAGGCAGGCTTGCGTGCCGGCATAGTCGAATTCGGCGGCTTGTCCGATCACGATCGGTCCCGAGCCGATGACCATGATTTTTTTCAAATCGGTTCTCTTAGGCATTTTCGTCCTCTCCTTTCGCACTTCTCATGATATCGATGAACTTGTCAAACAGATAGGAGCTGTCCTGCGGGCCGGGCGCGCTTTCGGGGTGATACTGCACCGAAAAGACCTTGTCGGCTTTGCATTCCACGCCCTCGACCGTGTTGTCAAGCAGATTGATGTGCGTGATGGCAAGTCCCGTGCCCTCCACGCTTGCCGCGTCCACGGCATACGAATGGTTTTGGCTGGTGATCTCGATTTTGCCGGTCGCAAGGTTCTTGACCGGATGGTTGCCGCCGCGGGGGCCGAATTTTAATTTATAGGTCTTTGCGCCATACGCAAGCGAGATCATCTGATGGCCGAGACAAATGCCGAAGATCGGCAGCTTGCCGCGCAGTGCCTTGACCAGCGTGATGACCTCGGTCACATCCTCCGGGTCGCCCGGGCCGTTGGAGAGGAATACACCGTCCGGCTTCATGGCAAGTACGCTTTCGGCATCCGTGTCGAACGGAACGACCGTTACGTTACAGCCGCGCGCGTTGAGCGAACGGATGATGTTGAGCTTGATGCCGCAATCGACGGCAACGACATTGTATTTCGGATTCGAGGTGCGGCTGTACCACCGCTTTTTGCTCGAAACAAAGGACACAACGTCGTGCTTTACGGGTGTTTCCGCAATGATCTTCAAAGCGCTTTCGACGGTTGTGTCCTTTTGGCAGATGAGCGCCCGACGACTGCCTTTTTCGCGAATCGAGCGTGTGAGCTTTCGTGTATCGATGCCGGAAATGCCCGGAATGCCGCATTCCTCCATGACCTCGGAGAGCGTCTTGGTGTAGCGGAAGTTGGACGGAAAATCGTTGTATTCACGCACGATAAGACCGCCGATGGTCGGATTTTTGGTTTCATAATCCTCGTCCGAAATGCCGTAATTGCCGATGAGCGGATACGTCATGACCACCATTTGTCCGGTATAAGACGGATCGGACAAAATTTCCTGATAACCGACCATGGAGGTGTTGAAAACGACTTCACAAACGGCATCCGTGCTTCTGTCGCCGAACGCATAGCCGAAATATTCGCTTCCGTCCTCCAAAATGAGTTTCCTGTCAAATTGCTTTTCCAACGTGCTTGACCGACCCTTTCTTTTTCGTTCCGGCAGATGTTTCCTTGCGCCATGCCGGAAAAACGGACACAGGGACATATGTTTTTTTCTTCTTATTATAGCATTTTGTCCGTTGTTTGTCAAGAACGGAAACGGCGGGAAGAATGCCGAATTCTCACAGTAAAACCGTAGGCACAATCGTGGATATTTGCCAAGAAAACCGGCGAAAAACAAACAGCCGCGACTGTGCTGTATCGCGGCTGTTTACAAACTGTTATCGATTTATGAATGCGTGTAGAAATACACCTTTGACGCGCGTTTTTCGGAAAGCGTCACGCAAAAACCGTTTTTGGCAAGCGTGCCTCCGGAAATTTCGAACGCTTCGTTTGTGTCGGAATCGGTAAAGGTGTAAACGGCGTTTTCATCGATTCCGCCAAGGTCGAACGAAGCGGCGGTATAGGGAGACGTGTCGCGGCGGAACACCTGAACGAGCCCGTCTTTTCCGTCCGGACGGTCAAACTGCCAAGCGCACCACACATCGGTTTTGTCCGAAACCTCAGTAAGAGGATAGAAGTCCTCCGAAAAATACGGACGCGCTTTCAAATATTCCGCATAGGTCTTGCGTAAAAATTCCATTTTTTCAGGATCGTCGCCGAAGCTCTCGTCTTCGGCAAAGGTGAAGTTGGTGGCAAGCGATGCTCCATAGCTGCTGCGAATGCGGTAAAGGTCGTAGATTCTGCCGCAGCCGGTGCCGGAATAGGGCATCCAATTGTTGAAGGAAAGCGTGTGGCATTGGGAAGCGTAATCGTCGTAATTGGCCGGGCATTGGTAGTCGCTGCGCCAAAGCGGCACGCTGCGCCGGAGCATTTCGATGTCGATTCGTCTGCCGCCCGACGCGCAGTCGTCGATGATGAGATGCGGAAATTCTTCGAGCAGAGCGTCCCACAAACGGTACAGACCGTTGATGTAGGCAATCTCGTTCATGCCGACGCGGTTTTCTTCTTCAAAATCCACCCAAAACGGCTTCGGCCAGGTATTGAAATCGATGCGCAAGCAGTCGATTTGCAACGTTTTTATGTGTTCGTATAACATATCGTGGCAGGCTTGCCATGCAGCCTTGTCGCCAAGCTTCAATAACAGGTGTCCGTAACCGTCCTTGCCGCGGTCATAGAAATATTCCGGATGCTCTTTGAACCAAGCGGATTCGACGCGTGCCCGTTCCGGCTCGAACCACAGAAGAAACTTCATCCCGGCTGCGTGCGCCGCCTCGGATACATCAACAAGTCCTTTCGGATGAATATCGCGGCTGACCGACCAATCACCGGTGCGTAATGACCAATCGCCTTCAAATTCGTTGGGCGTGGGAAGCGTGCCCTTGCCGTACCATCCGGCGTCCATCCATAAATACTCGTAAGGCAGCTTGTATTTCTTGATCGTTTCAATGCGTTTAAGCACCGAGGCGGTTCGCATACCGCCCCAGACGTTGGCGCAAAACGGTGCAAGCGTATCGCGGCCGGCACTGCCGATTTGCGAATAGCATTCTTTGACCAGCCGCCGCCACTTGTTCTGCGATTCGGTAACCGTGCCGGTATAGGGAAGCACCACAATGCTCGATGAGCGATATTTTTCGCCGGGCTTTAAGTAAAAATCGACCTTTTCAAGACCGGTACGGATGCGCACATCGTCCGTTCCTCGGTTTATCTTGCACTGCCAGCTGCCGCTCCAGCCGATGGCGAAGATAATACCGGCGTTCTCTTTGTGAATGTTGAAAAACGGCGCATGTCCCTCACTGGAACGTCCGCTCGAGGTGGAAAAGCTTTTTTCCTCGTTCGGATAAATGTGGTTGACGCGGCGGTTTTCGACGATCTTATCGACATCGCAGGCAAATTCGTCGGTCGTCCAGTTGGAGCCGCACGGCGCATAGATTTTGGTGGCCGTTTCCGGGTCGGGATAGTAGGCGGAAAAGCGATACGGCTCCTCGTGCGGCAGCGGAAGTGTAAAGTCTGCATCAAACAGCTCGGAGATCTGCCCGGTCGGCTCGTCCGACGTGTTTTCAAGCACGTTTACCCATTCGTAAGCGCCGTGTTTTCCAATTTTTTTGGCGATGCTAGTGAGCGTCAAGCCCTTGGCGAAGCGGTAGACCGTGATGAGCGAATCGCCGTTTTCGGTCTGCGTGGCCTCAAGAAGACTTTCGGTATGCGGTTTCCCGTCGTATAAAAAGCTGAAACGGGGACTGTTTTTTAAGAAATCCATGGATGTTCCTCCCAAATTTAATATTTACAGAAATAAACAGGTTCCGGCAACGGCAAGGAGTAATCCGAACCATTGCAGCGGCGTAAGACGCGTTTTGAAAAACAGCTTATCCGCGAGCGCCGAGCAGAGAATGCTTCCGCCCGTGACGGCCGGATACAGCACGGTGGCCGGCAGCAGCTCCGCACCGAACAGCTGCAACAGATAGGAAAAGCCGCCGACACACGCCGCGAAAGCCGATACGCCCCATACAAACCGCGCATCGGTCTTTCGGCCGAACGCTTCGCAAAGCGCGGCTTTTCCGTGCTTACGGTACAGCACGACGCCCAAAACCGATGTAAGCAGTACGCCGGAAAGCGCCGACCAAAACGCAAAGCCGAACGTGCCTGCCGTCGGCAGGACCGTTTCGACCTGATGCATTTTCGAAAGAATGCTGACAAAGCCGTTTAACACGAATACCGCGCCGCATAGCAGCCAAACACGCCCGGATACGCGCTTTTGCTGTCCGGAAGCGGCGTTGTATAACACGGTCGAGAGAATGATGAGCACAAGGCCGACCGAGCGTAAAACCGTCAAATCCTCTTGCAAGAAAAGCACGCCGTACAGATACGGCAGCGTCATGCCGCCGGTCATCAAAAATAACGTGTAAAGCGTCATGCCGCCCTTGGCCAACAGAAGAAAACCAATGAGCGTGTATACAAGGCATAAAAATTCTTTTCCGGCGGCAAGCGCAAGGGAAAACGGCGCAAAGAAATCGACCCGCGAACCGCCACAGACGGCGCAAAGAAGCGCAAAAAACACGGTTTTGACAACCCCGGTCGACCATAAAAACACCGTTCCGGCAAGCACCGCGCTGCCTTTTTTCTTTCCGTACAGCTTTTGAAAGACAAAACTTGCGGCAAGAAGCAGGTCTGCCGCGGCAATGAGAAAAACGCCTTGTAAATCCAAATGCGATAACTTCTTTCCTTTGAAATTTGATGAGATCTGAAAATCTTTTCTATATGGTATCACGAAAAATCTTATAAAACTATTGACTTTTCGTCCGAAACTATAATATAATAAGCAAAAATGAGAAAAGAAGGGAAGCCCGATGGCCTCCATCGTCAAAAATCAGAATCTGCCGCCGCTACCGGCGTGCGAGCTTTCGGTCAGCTATTCCGAAACCACCCGGAAAACGCATCGGTTTCAGATCGATAACCACTGCCACGACTGCTGTGAAATCTATGTAAACGTAACGGGCGACGTGTCGTTCATGGTGGAGGAAACGCTCTATCCCGTGTCGCACGGCGATGCCGTCATCACAAAGCCCTGGGAGCACCACCATTGCGTTTACCGCAGTGACCGGCCGCACAAGCATTATTGGCTGTTGTTTTCGGCGGAAAGCGAAGCGCTGTATCCGCATTTTTTCGACCGTGAGCCGGGAAAGCGGAATCTGATTTCTTTGCCGGCCGAACAAAAAGAAGCGTTAGTCGCACTCTGTCAGTCGCTTTTGGAAAACGGCGAGACCGCTTTGAGCCGCTATGCCGATTTTTTTGCCATACAGCGGCTTTTGGCGCATGGAGCGGCTCATTCACACGGAAAAGCAAGCGCGCTGCCGGAGGAGCTTGCCGCCATGCTTGCCTATGCGGCGGATGCCGCGCCGGGAGAGCTTTGCGCCGCAAGTCTTGCCGAGGCCGGTCACGTCAGCTTAAGCACCGCCGAACGGCTGTTTCGCGAATATATCGGCTTAACGCCGCTTAAATACATTACCGAAAAGCGGTTTGATAAGGCGCGCGCCTTATTAAAAAGCGGCAAAAACGTGACAGAAGCCGCTTTGGAGAGCGGCTTCTGCGACAGTTCGTATTTTATTCTGCAATTTCGTAAGCGGTACGGCATCACGCCGAATGCGTTCCGCCGACAGCCGTAAGGCGGCTTGCTTACGGCAAAAATCTTGCCGGACTCGGCTTGCCTTCGAGTTCGTCGGCCATGTTGAGCGCCAGCACGTTCCAGTTGACAAAGCCGGGATTCATGATCGGCTCGCGCGTTTCGGGATTGTAATATTCGTGCAGGTCGCCGGTTTTGCGAAGATCGTCGCCGAGAAGACTTAACGTGCGCTTGCACAGCTCTTCGGCTTCGGCGCGGTAGCCGTAATTCATAAGACCGCGGAAAACGGCATATTGCGCGATGATCCAGATCGGCCCCAACCAGTTGGAGGGATTGCCGGTCGGCTCGAGGTTGTACATCTTTTCATCCTTCGAAAGCGAACGGATGCCGCCGGGTGAGAAAAACGTGTTTTCGTCCATGATGTGGTCTTTGAGGGCGGATGCCTGTTCGGGCGTGGCAAAGCCGATGAGCATGGGTAAAAAGTTCGACCAGCACCGCACCTTGATAAAGAGCGTGTTCCAGAAAACGCCGAGTCCCTTGTGGAACCAGTCGTAGGGACGCGTTTTGATGTCCACATCCACGCTGTAAAACATCTTGTCGCGCGCGTCGTAGCATTCGTTCTGAATGGCTTCAACGAGCTTGTCGGCTTTCTCTGCATAGGAAACTGCATCCTCCGAAAGACCGAACGCTTCGCAGATCTCCGCCATGCTGCGCAGCTCACGTACAAGGAAGCTGTTTAAGAACACCGAAGCGGTGGAGAAGCGCGGACGGCCGAAGGTGGCAGGATCGTTGTCCACGCCGATCATGACGTCGTCTGCCCAAACGTACAGACCGCATTTTTCGTTGTAATAGTAACGGTCGTAGCATTCAAAATATTTTTTCAATTTGTCAAGGTCGCCGCGGATCCATTCGAAATCGTTCGCATAGCCGCTGACAAGGCAAATCTGCTGGCACAAGAACGGCTTATGCATATTGAGGATTTCGCCCTCGTTGTGCTTTTTGATGAGGTACGGCTCGGCGGCGTCCGGCTCGTTGACCATCATGGGTATGTAGCCGTCGGCAAGCTGGAAATTTAAGAAATTCTTCACGTTTCCCTTGCCGCATTCGATGAGCTTTTCGGCAAAATCCGGCTCAGTCTGTTCGTTTTCCGCAACGCCGATCATGGCGTACATCGCCCAGAACGTGTCCCAGTCCCAAAGGTTGCCGTCGTAGGCCGAACCCGGGTCAACAAAGGGATATTTGTAGTTGCCGTATGGCTTTTTCATGACCTTGTCGAGCTTGGAAAAAAGGTAGTCGCGGATAAGCTCGCGGTCGGTTTTGGTGTTGGACATGGTGGTGGCTCCTTTATTTTGGATTTTCTTTTTTTGCTGTTTGAAATTTTTTCTTAATACGTTCCGTGTCGTCGATTTCCGGCATTTTATACAGCCGTATAAACCCGCTCTCATTCAGATTTTTGAGAATGACCGCGCCGATCGGGAACAGAAAAAGTCCGCCGATGCCGCAGAGCTTTAAGCCGATATACATGGCCAAAAGCGTCGCCAGCGGATGCATCCCGACCGAGCTTCCGAGAATCTTCGGCTCGGCGATCTGCCGGATCACCGTTATTATACCATAAAGAGCCGCAAGACACAACCCCAATTTTGTATTTCCCGTAAAAAATGCACCAACGCTCCACGGAACCAGCACCGTTCCCGTACCGAATACCGGCAAAATATCCACAAGCGCGATGACAAGTGCCGAAAGCAGCGCATACGGCAGTCCCAAAATCGAGAACCCGACGGCAAGCTCGGCAAAGGTCATGACAAGCAGAATGGCATACGCGCGAAGCACCGATACCACCGTGTCGAAAAATTCGCGCTTGAGTTCTCGGATAAACGCCGCCTGCTTTTCCGAAAGCTGCCGCCGGATAAAGGCCGTTATGCGCTCATAGTCGCTCTCAAAATAAAATAACGCCAACAAAAACGTGCCGAACGATACAAATACGCGCGGAAGAGCCTTGAAAAACGCAAGAGCCGCATCGGCAAGTGCCGGAAGAAAGCGGTTCGCGGCGGCAAGAAGCAGCGTGTCTACGTCGCGGAAAATGCCGTCTAACTTCATCTGCACACGCTTTCCGAGATCCGGCGAAAGCTTTGCTGCAAATTTGGCGGCGGAATCGGCAAGCTGCCCGGCACGTTCCGACAGAGCACCGCTGTCAAACCCGGTTAACAGCTCCATCAGCTCTTCGGCTGTTTTGGAAACCAACAGCCACATACCGCCGAGCGTCACGCCGAAAAACAGCGCAGTGAACAGAAATACCGCAAGTCCGCGCGGCAGACGCACTTTTCGGCATAAAAACAGGATGACCTTTCGAAATAAGCACGCAAAGACAAAGGCCGCCGCAAACGGCAGCACCGCCAAAAACAGATAGCGGAAAAAGAGATACAAGCCGAGTCCGATGACAGCGGCCATGAGCAGCTTTGAAAAGACGCGCTTGACGGCGGATTCGTTCATGACGGCCTCCTTTGTGAAAAAGTGGATTTCGGAGTGTTTTCGATGCATATCGGAGTGAAAATGTAAATTTTTGCACCGTTCGCTTTCTAAAAGCGTGAAATCCGTGTCAAAATGCTTGATTTTGAAAGAGAACTGTGCTATAATATGCTATCATACAAAAAGGAATGAACCAGATTATGATCCATATTGCCATCCTCGGCTTCGGCGTGGTCGGCTCGGGCGTTGCCGAAGTTCTTTCGACAAATGCCTCCGAGCTTGCGGCACGTCTTGACGGAGAACAGCTCAATATCAAGCACATTCTCGATTTGCGCACGTTTCCGGAGCATCCGCTCGGCGACCGAGTGACGGCAGATTTTGAGACCATCGTCAACGATGAGGACGTTTTCTTGGTGGTGGAGACCATGGGCGGCTCTCATCCGGCCTATGAATTTTCCAAACGCGCCCTGCTTGCCGGAAAAAGCGTGGTCACCTCCAATAAAGAGGTGGTGGCGAATTACGGCGCGGAGCTGCTCGAAATTGCCCGGCAAAACGGCGTGAGCTACTTGTTTGAAGCAAGCGTCGGCGGCGGCATTCCGATCATCCGTCCCATGTGGCAGTGCCTTGCAGCCAACCGCATTCGTTCGGTTTCCGGCATTTTGAATGGGACCTGCAACTATATTCTCACAAAAATGGCCAAGGAGCACGCGGATTTTGATGCGGCTCTTGCCGAAGCACAGCGTCTCGGCTATGCCGAACGCAACCCGGCGGCCGACATTGAAGGCACGGATACCTGCCGGAAGATCAGCATTTTAACCTCTCTTGCGTATGGCGAACACGTGCGCCCGGAGCGAATCCTCTGCGAGGGCATCACGAATATCACCTATGACGACATCGCCTATGCCGAAGAATGCGGCTATGCCGTGAAGCTTCTCGGACGCGCAGCCCGCGCCGAGGACGGCAAGGTCTATGCGCTGACAGCACCGCACCTTGTGCCGAAAGACAACGCTCTTGCCGGTGTGAACGATGTGTACAACGGCATTTTGGTGGTCGGCAACATTGTGGAGGATGTGCTGTTCTGCGGCCGAGGTGCCGGAAGCTTGCCGACGGCAAGTGCCGTGATGGCGGATGTGCTGGATGTCATCCGCGATTGCCGCAAAACCATCGGCTGGAAAAATATAGAAGCCACGTTTTTGGGTGACATCGGCGATCATGTGACCGATTGTCTTATCCGCACCGCGGCAAGTGAAGAAGCCATCAAAGCGGCGTTCGGAAGTCAAACGGCCGTGCAGACGCGCGGCGAGAACCGGGTGTTCTTCACCGGAAAACGCTCGGAACGGGAGATCGACGAAAAATGCCGTGCGTTGGATGCCGAAGTTTTGAAATTGCGCGTGCTTGCGTAACGGATACCCACAGTATATGCATTTTCTCGGTTATAATCACATTTTTTTGCGAAAATATTCCGTGGAAAAATGTGTTAATATAGCACAAAAAGGAAATCAAAAAGGAAATTACAAAGGAGGAGCCACTATGCTCAAAAAGCTGCTTGCAGCTTTGCTTGCCGCCTGTGCTGTGCTGACATTTGCCGCCTGCGACAAGGAAGACACCAAAACACCCGACACCAAGCCCGATACCGCTGTGACCGATCCGGGCAAAACGGACACTTCAGCCGATGAAACCGAAATCGACTACACGTCCGACCTTTCCACCGAGCGCTACGACGGCTATAACTACCGTATGCTCGTGCGCAAAGGCAAGATCAATGACCAGTATCTCGAAGAGGATTCCGAAGACCTCGTGGAAAGCGCGACCTACAAACGCAACAAAGAAGTAGAAGATCGTTACGGCATCACCATCACCGTTTCCGAGTCGAACGATTCCAACTATGAAACCGACGCGCTCAACTCGATTCTTGCCGGCGACGATGCCTATGACCTCATTTTTGCCCATTCCCGTGCTGCTTTCGTGTATGCCATCCAAGGCGCGGCCATGAACTATAACGATATCAGCACCATCCACCTCGATAAGCCCTGGTGGACGCAGGACATCACCGACAGCTGCAATATCAACGGCAAGCTGTATGTGCTTGACGGCGATATTTCCTCGGCCGGTCTTGGCGCAACCATGTGTTTGTTCTTTAACAAGCGCATTTTTGATGAGAATGGCTATGACTATCCCTACGAAAGCGTCAAGGACGGCGATTGGACCTTCGACGAGTTCGCGTATTACGCCAAAAAGGGCGGCGCGGATTTGGACGGTGACGGCGTGATGGATCCCGAAGTTGACCAATACGGCTTCCGTGCCGAAGAATGGGAATCGCCGATGAACATTCTTTATACCGGCGGCCAGAAGATTTACAATAAAAACGACGCGGGCGAGCTGGAGCTGACGCTGTATTCCACCAAAACGGTTGAGATCTACGACGAATATTTCAGCCTTCTCAACAACGAGTCCTGCATTATCTTTACCCGCACCAACGGCTATAAGGGCAGTGGAATGTTCTCCGAAGGCAGAGCCATGTTCACCGATACCGAGCTTCGTCATGCACAGACGTTACGTAACATGGACGACGATTTCGGCATCCTTCCGTATCCGAAATTTGACGAAGACGATGAATATGCTACGGCTACCAACGGCGGCTCGCATCTGCTTGTCATTCCGATCACCGTCAGCGATGTGGAGCGCACCGGTGCCATCACCGAAGCACTCTGTGCGATCAGCTCGCGTGAAGTCATTCCGGCCTTCTACGAAAAATCCTTGAAGAGCAAATATGCGCGCGATGAGGAATCCGAAGAAATGATCGATATCATCCGCGCCAGCCGTGTGTACGATATCGGCTATGTGGCAGGCGGCACCTTCCAGTCCTGCGGCTTTGACCTTGCAAATTCCACCAACCACGATTTCGCTTCCTACTATGCGGCAGGCGAAACGGCGGCAAAGGTTAAGCTTGCAGAATTCAACCGCGATTATGCCGGTCTTGAATAAACCGAAAAAATAGAAAAATTCCGGTCAGATCTACCCGATCGACCGGAATTTTTTGTCCATAATCGAATTGCTTTTCCCGATAACAAAATTGCTTTATTCGATTATTCTATTGACAGAGACGTTTTTGTGTGGTAAGGTAAAGGCAAGGAAAATGTCGGCGGCAATCAACCTTAAAAATCTAAAAACAAAAGGGAGAAATCGCTATGAAACCACATACTTCTTGGGGCTATGAGCACTATAAGCCGTTGTTTTATGCGTCGGGCGATATTTATATATGCCGTATCGCACCGTTTGCGGGCGGTTTTACATTTGATACGAAGGAATATCCGGACACCGCTTTTGAGGTGTATCTGCGCAAGCGTTCGGAAACGGAATTTACGTGCGTCGGCAGGATGACCGGACGGACGTTTACCGTAAGGGAGCTGGATGATGCGACGGATTATGCGTTTTATGTATGTGAAAACGGGAAAAAGAGCCGTGAGCGGCTTGTGCGGACCGGAGAGGGAATCGGCGACAGCCATGTGATCAATTACCTGCATCCGGACGATGAGATCTATGCGTTTTCCGGCCGCTATCTGTGCAGTCCGTCGCTTGTGCGGCATCCCGACGGCTTCTTGCTTGCTTCCATGGATCTATATCAAACCCGGTATCCGCAGAATCTTACCTTGATTTTCCGTTCGGACGACGACGGTGTGCATTGGACGCATCTTGCGGAGCTGTTTCCGTGCTTTTGGGGGAAACTGTTTATCCACCACGGCAAGCTGTATATGTTCGGCGCATCGACCGAATACGGCGACCTGCAAATCGGCTGCTCCGAAGACGGTGGCAAGACCTGGAGTGCGCCGACGGTTTTGTTCCGCGGCTCGGGCGGCAAAAACGGTGAAAGCGGATGGCAGTGCAACCCGGAACCGGTCGTCGAGTATCAGGGGCGCATTTGGTATACGGTGGAGTGGGGACAGTGGGAGAGAGGCTATCATGCGCCGGCAGTCTTATCCGCACCGGTTGATGCGGATCTGTTAAATCCCGAAAGCTGGACAGTCACGCAGCCGGTCAAATACGATAAGAGCTGGAAGGGGCTTCCGCCCGGAGACAGCACCGGCAATATCGAAGGAACCTTGACGGTGTTCCCGGACGGGAAGCTGTATGATGTCATGCGGTACGATATGACAAAAACCACGCCGAACGGCGGCATGGCCATCATCTACCGGGTGGACACCGAGCATCCGGAGGAACCGCTCACCTTTGTGCGAACCATGGATTTTTATGCGAACTATGCGAAATTCGAGATTTTGCACGACAAGGAAACCGGCGCGTATCTGACGATCGCTTCACGTTTCCAAGACCTTGCGCATGCGCATTGCCGCAACCTTTTGTCGCTTATGTATTCTTATGATATGGTCACCTGGCACGTGGCGTGCGACATTTATGACAAGTCTGACGAGGATCCGCAAAAAATCGGTTTTCAATACGTGGATTACTTCGTGGAAAACGAGGATATTCTCTTTCAGTGCCGTGTCGGATGGTATGGCGCGGCAAGCTTCCATGATGCCAATTATGCAGTGTTCGACCGCATTCGGAATTTCAGACAGCTTTTGAAATAAGAAAGCGTGCTTTCCGGCGATGGCAGAAAACAATAACAAAACCGACGTCTGCGCAGGTTTCATCCGGTGCGGACGTCGGTTTTTATCGTTTTAATTCTGTTTTACGCTCTTAACGTTACACCGAAATCGCGTTCCAAGCCGTTCAAGATTTTGTTGACGATCTTGTCGCAGTCGGCGTCCTCAAGCGTTTTTTCGGGCGAACGGAGCGTTAAGCTGTAAGCCATGGACTTTTTGCCGAGGCCCAGTCTTGCGTCACGGTAAATGTCAAATACTTCCACGTGTTCCAGCATCTTGCCGCCGTACATAACGATGGCTTTCTTCAATTCGCCGGAGGTCAGCTTTTCGTCGCAGACAAACGCAAGGTCGCGTTCGATGGCCGGGAATTTCGGCAGCGGTTTGTAGTGCTTTTCCGGCTTTTCGAGTGCAAGCAGCGATTCGGTGTCGCAAATGCAGGCATACACCGGCAGGTCGAAGCCGTAATTTTTGGCAATGTTCGGATGAACCTCACCGAACACGGCATATTCCGTGCCGTTTTTGTCGCAAAGTGCGGCGCATCTGCCCGGATGGAAATAGGGAAGATCGGTCTTTGCGATCGCTTCGGTGTCCTCCACGCCGAAGACCGACAAAACGTGCTCCGCAATGCCCTTCATGTAGAAGAAATCACCGTTGTTGTAGAACGCAATGACGGTGGTCAGACGTTCGTCCGGCTGTTCGCTGAAGGCGCGCTTGATGTAGACCTTGGCGTTTTCGTAAATGGCACAGGTTTTGTTGCGGTAGCGGCGGTTGGCGGCGAGCACTTCAAGTACGCTCGGAAGCGCGATGGTGCGCATAATGCTGGTGTCTTCGCCGAGCGGATTGGAAATCACGACCGAATCGCGTTCCTTGGCGTCGGCGGTAAGGCCAATGTTGTCATAATACTTCGGGCTGATGAACGAGTAGGTCTGGATCTCGTAGAAGCCGTGCAGCGTTAACAGATTGTTGAGATCGGCTATGCTCTTCTGACGGGCGTTGCGGCCGCCGACAATGGCTTCCGATTTGAAGTTGGTGGTCGGAATCTTGTCATAGCCGTAAATGCGGATGACTTCTTCGGCGATGTCGTGCATACCCTCCAAATCGGCACGGTAAGACGGCGGATAAAGCTTGCCGTCCTCAAGACGGATGTCAAGCCGCTTGAAGGTGTCGAGCATGGAATCAACCGGTACGTCGGTGCCCAAAAAGGCGTTGATCTTTTCCGGTTCAAACGGAATGACCGTCTGCGGTGCTTTTTCCGGGAACACATCGATAATGCCCTCCACGACCTTGCCGGCGCCGAGCAGCTCGATAAGCTCACAGGCGCGTTCGATGGCCGGCAGCGTGTTTTCGCGGTCAAGGCCTTTTTCGTAACGGCCGCTGGCCTCGGTGCGCAGTCCGATATCGCGCGCCGTCACACGGACGCTCGGTCCGTTGAAGTTGGCCGATTCAAAGACAATGGTCTTGGTTTCGGGGATGATCTCACTGTTTTCACCGCCCATGACACCGGCTACAGCAACAGCTTTTTCCGCGTCGGCGATGACGAGCATCTTGTCGGTGAGCGTGCGTTCCACACCGTCGAGTGTGGTGATCTTTTCACCCTTATCGGCGCGGCGCACCGTGATTTTGCCGCCCTTTAAGTAGTTGTAGTCAAAGGCGTGCATCGGTTGGCCGTACTCTAAGCAAACATAGTTTGTGATATCGACGATGTTGTTGATGGGGCGAACACCGCAGGCGCGCAGACGTTCTCTCAACCACTTGGGCGAAGGCTCAATCTTGATATCCTCGACCACACGTGCCGTGTAGCGCGGGCAGAGAGCCGCATCCTTGACTTCGATGCTTAAATAGTCGTCTATGGTCTTGCCGCCGTGCTTTTCGGCATGAACGACCGGTGTGTGCAGATGAAGCGGTTCGGCAAAGGAAGCGGCCGTTTCACGGGCAAGCCCGATGACCGACAGGCAGTCCGGACGGTTGGAGGTGATTTCAAATTCCACGGCTACGTCGTTTAAGCTAAGTACATCCTTGATATCGTCGCCGGGTTTGCAGTCCTCTTGCAGTAAAAAGATACCATTTTCTTCGGCATACGGGAAGTCGTTGATGGTAAGGCCGAGTTCGCCGAGCGAGCAGAGCATGCCGTTGGAGGGCAGTCCGCGCAGCTTTCCGGCTTTAATGGAAACGCCGCCGGGAAGGGTGGAGTGGTCGAGCGCGGCCGGAACGAGTGCGCCGGGCTTGACGTTCTGTGCGCCGGTGATAATCTGGATCGGTTCGCCCTTGCCGACATCCACCATGCAGATAAGCAGATGGTCGGAATCGGGATGCTTTTCGACGGAAAGCAGTTTGCCGACGACCACGTTGTTTATTTCCTTGCCAAGCTCCTCATAGCCCTCGACCTTGGAGCCGGTGAGTGTCATTTTGTCGCAATATTCTTTCGGTTCAAAGGAGCGGTCAACGTAGTCCTTTAACCAGTTCATAGAGAGTTTCATAGGTGTTTCAACCCTTTCGTTAAAATTAAGAGGTGCGAAATTTGCTTTTAAGGCATTTCGCGAAAGCCCTTGCCGATGATGTCGCTTGTGTTGGAGATAAGCACAAACGCGTGCGGATCGATCTCCTTGACCACCTTGTGAAGCGATACGGCCTGCGAGCGGCTTAAGGCGACCAAAATCATCTTTTTGCTGTCGCCGGTAAAGCAGCCGGTTGCATCCCATGCGGTTGCACCGCGGTGAAGATTGATGTTGATATATTCGATGACCGGGTCGCTTTTGGCGGTCACGATGATGAAATATTTGGAAAGATTGATGCTTTCAATGACCGAATCGACCATAAACGTCTTGGCAAGCAAGCCGATAAGCGAAAACAAGCCGGTTTGGATGTTGAACACGAAAAAGACTGAGCAGACCACCAAAACGTCCGCGGCAAATAATGCCTGTCCGACGTTGATGTGTAATTTGTCCTTTAAGATGAGCGCCACAATGTCCGTGCCGCCGGTCGAGCCTTTTAGGTTGAAAATGATGGCTGACCCGAACGCCGGAAGCAGAACGGAAAAGCATAAATCGAGAAGCGGCTCGTTCGTGAGCGGCTTGTCAAGCGGCAGCACCGCTTCGAAGAAAAACAGAAACGCCGACATGAGAAGACTGCAATACACCGTGCGTATGCCGAAACGCCGTCCCAAAAACGCAAAACCGATGAGTAGGAGAACCACGTTCATTACACCGACAAACGTCGCCGGCGTGATGCCCGGCACCAGCTTTCCCACAAGCACCGAAATGCCCGAAAGCCCGCCGGTTGCAAAATTGTTGGGATACTTGAAAAAGTAGATGCCGACCGTCATAAGAAACGTGCCGAGCGTCAATAACAGATAGTCCTTGACGGTTTGTATGGCAGAAGCTTTCGGCGGCTTTGCGGCGGCAGCCGTTTCCGGTTGTCTTTCCATATTTTTAGAATTGTCCCAAGAAGCGCACGTCGTTGTCGTACAAAAGACGCATATCCGAAATGCCGTACTTGGTCATAACGATTCGTTCAATGCCCATGCCGAACGCAAAACCGGAATACACGTCCGGATCAATGCCGCTCATGCGCAGCACGTTCGGATGCACCATACCGGCGCCTAAAATTTCGATCCAGCCCTCACCTTTGCAGACGCTGCAGCCCTTGCCGCCGCAGACAAAGCAGCTGACATCGACCTCGCACGACGGCTCGGTGAACGGGAAGTGGTGCGGACGGAAGCGAATCTCGGTCTTGTCGCCGAACATTGCTTTGGCAAACGTCTCAAGCGTGCCCTTTAAGTCAGCCATGGTGATGTCCTTGTCAATGACAAGTCCCTCGCACTGGTGGAACATCGGCGAATGGGTGGCGTCCACTGCGTCGGAACGGTATACACGGCCGGGCGAAATGACGCGGATCGGCGGCTTTTGGTTTTCCATGGTGTGAACTTGGACGGTACTGGTCTGGGAACGGAGAAGAACCTTGTCGGTGATGTAGAAGGTGTCTTGCGTGTCGCGTGCCGGATGAAATTCCGGCGTGTTGAGCGCGGTGAAGTTGTAGTAGTCGGTTTCGACCTCCGGGCCTTCGGCGATGGTGAAGCCCATGCCAAGGAAAATGTCCTCAAGCTGGGTCTGAACCTTGGTGAGCGGATGCAGTCCGCCGATTTCGAGCTTTGCGGCAGGAAGCGTCACGTCGAGCGTTTCGGCTTGAATCTTCTTTTGCGTTTCAAGCTCGGTGACATGGTTTCTTGCCTTTTCAAAAGCCTGCTCGATGGAGGAACGAATGCTGTTGCCGAGCTGGCCGATGATCGGACGTTCTTCGGCGGAAAGCTGTGCCATGCCCTTTAAGATGGCGGCAAGCTCGCTTTTTTTGCCGAGATACGCCACACGCATCTGTTCCAGGCCTTGCGTGTCCGAAACCTTTTCAAGGTCGGCCAACGCTTTTTGTTTTAACGCTTCTAACTTTTCTTTCATGGTGTTTGTCTCCTGTTATATAGATTCTTTTGTTTTTCGGAATCGCCTTAAAAAGGCGAAAAAAAACGCCCCGAAAAACGGGACGAATGATCGCGGTACCACCCATGTTCCTGACAAGTCAGGCACTCTTGCTCCGCAAAAACGGAACGTGACGTATAACGGCGTTACCCGTTGACGGCTTTGACCGCCACCGCTCCCAAGCGAAATGCCGTATCGCCCGCACAAGGATCTTTTCAGCGCACGATCCCTCTCTGCGTATGCGTTTTTGCCATACAGCGCTCTTGTTCGATGCGTTTGGACATAGATATCCGATTACAGTGACAGTATACCATACCTTTTTCAAAAATGCAAGCCTTTTTTGCGAATTCGACGTTTTGAAGCAAAAAAACTTGTTTTTTCGCCCAAACTCCGGCAAAAGAAACAAACCGCCTCCGGAAAACCGAAGGCGGTGTAGCTGTTTTATGCCGGAACCGTCATACCTTCCATTTGCCGGCATAGGCGGCGAGTTCCTCCTTGACGGCCGTAAACGCATCCGTGTTCCGTATCCCGTCGAAAACCGGCTCTTCCATGGCGCATAACACACAGGCGGCCGTGTTGTCGGTGTTGCCGGTAGAAAAAGAGCCGTCCTCAAACCCGATAAACAGTAACGATGTGTGTTCCTCCTTGCTTTCGCACTGCTCTAAAAAGCGGATGGTGTGTTTGGCGGCGTTTTGCAAATGGTCAAGTGCTGCCCGAGTTTCTCCGATACTTGCGTAATGCTCGGCAAGCAGCGTGTGCGTGTAGCTCAAAGACGAATGGAAAAAGCCGAAATCGCCGTTTTCAAACAGTAAGTGAAGCAGAGCGACGGATTTTTCCCGGATTGTTGCCTGCATTTCATCGGTATAGGCGCATTCGCCCGCATCGAGCTTGGCGTTCGGAAAGCACAGAGCGTTGTCGAGAAACTGAATGAGTGTGTAAAGTTCTCTTTGCTTTGCCCGAAAGCGTTCCGTGCCGTCCTTGACGGCGGATAACAGACATTCTCTCAAAACGCACATAGGCGGCATGGATTCGGCAAGCTTCAAGGCTTTTTCTTTGTTTCCGGCGTCTTTGTAGGCGTAGCAAAGTAACTGCATTGCGTCATGGCGCAAACGGTCGTCGGTACAGCCGGCGAGAAGGGACTCTCCGAGACGCAGTATCTCGTTTCGGTACTTTTCGGCAAGAGCGCGCTGTTCCTCCGCTTCGCTCTGCTTGGCTTGGTCATATTGCGAATCGGAAATATACATTAGATCGTGCATAAGCGCATGATTTTCCGGATATCGGCGCAAGCCGTCCTCTAAGATATCGCGTGCTTTTTCGTAGTAGCCGCGCGAAGAATAGCCGTCGGCTTCTTTGCGGATATCGCCGATGATTTGCTCTCTCTTGGAAATATCCACGCCGAGCAGATAGTCGGTAGTGACATGAAACAGATTGGCAAGCGGCGCGAGAAGTGATACGTCCGGCATGGCGGAATCGTTTTCCCAGCGGCTGACCGCCTGTGCGGAGACCGAAAGAAGCTCCGCGAGCTTTTCTTGCGTCATATCGGCTTCCCGGCGCAGTTTTTTGATGATCTGACCAAAAGTCATGGGTGATTCTCCTTAAAAATTGATTTTACAGATCCGGACTGTGCTTTTATTATACCAAACTTTGCGGATTTGTCCATAGCTTTGTGATTGAGATTTTTTCAACTGGCGGTTGAAATGGCATAAAAAAGCCGCTCTCGGTCTTTCCCGAAAGCGGCTTGCAAACTATGAGATTTAGGTGTTTTCTACCGTGTCGATAATGCTTTGTATAAAGGCGTTTTCATCATCCGGATGCGCTGCTTTGTAGGCAAGAGCCGCTTCATACAGGCTCTTGGCTGTGGCGTTGCCGTAATAGGTAATGCCGTCCTTCTTCACATACGCGCGCACGTGCAGAAGCTCCTTATAGAACGCTGCTTTTTGCGGAATGCCGCAGAGCGTTGCCGCAAAGGAGACCGTTTCGCCGGAGATGTCTTCACGCAGATGGTTGATGTTCTGTTCGGCACTGTATGCAATGCCCGTGGATACGGTTTGGGGCGTGTTCAGCTTGTCGTTTGCAAGAATGAACCGACTGTCTTCGCCGCCGCAGATCGTGCTGTCGGTAAAATACTTGTCGCGCGTGACCATAAAGCCGATCTCATCACAGGGGAAGGCAGCTGCTTTGTTGAACACCGTGTTAAAGCGAATGCCGCTTACGCCGCTTGTGCGGATGGAGGTCTCGTCGGATGTGACAGGCGTTTCCGTGGCGTTGAAATCCGCATTTTTCGGAACACAGGCATAGACGGCCGGCACCCATTTCCGGTTTGTAAAATCGCGGCCGCGGATGACGATATCGTTTTCGTACACTTCGACCGTAAGGCCTTCACTGCCGGGAACGCCCTTGTTGGCATCTGACCACAAATAGCCGCAGGAGGCCGTGTTCACATAGCTTGCACCGGTCGTGCCGCCGTTGATAAACGGTGCTTTCGAATGTAAGTTCCAATGGCTGTGACCGGTAAAGAGCACCGTGTTCGGGTAGCCTTCGATGATGGCCTGCATTTTGTCGTCGTCGTTAATGCCGCTCCAGTTCTGACCGGCAAACGACCCGGCAACCGTGTTGTCGATGGATTGATGCATAAAGACAAAAGCGTTGGCGTTTTCGGAGGAGGCTTTGTTTAACAGTCCGCGCAGCCATTCGCGCTGTGCTTCGCTGAAATAGCCGTCGGCTGTGCCTTGCTTATTGTCGGCGGCGTCAAACGTGCCGCGCGCTTCTTCACCCATGAAAATGAAATAATCGCCGTCAATGACTGCATAACGGTAGAATTCGTTTTCTTCCCAACCGGCAAATTCGCGGAAGCGTTTCCAGTTGTTGTCGAAAAACTCACCGCTTGCCGCACCTTCGGTTTGCTCATAATAGAATTCATGATTGCCGACCGTGTAATAAAACGGCATATCCGAAAGACCGGTATCAGAAATATATTTGGCGAGAACGGCATATTCTTCCGGCTTTCCGAGATTGACGTTGTCGCCTGCCGTAAAGACACCGATCGAGGATGCACGGCGGTTTTGAATATCGGTAAAGGCGGCAAGAACGTTTTTGCCGTTGTTACTGTCATAGTTTTCCGAAACGTGCAGGTCGGAAATAACGTCAAACGAATATAAAAGCTTGCCGAGAGAAGCCGCCGTGTATTCGATTTCACAGTACACGGCATCTTCCGAAAGCACGGCTGTCCCGTTTTGCACGTCATACGCAGAACCGGTCACACCGTATGCATACAGCCGCGAAGTTTCGGACGGAATGAGGTTTCCCGACGTCGGCACATACGTGTATTTGCCGGTGTTTTGGTCATACGTGCCGTAGCCGATATAGGTATAGCTTTCGAGAATGCCGTTTTGGTCGCCCCAATAGAACAGAACACCGTCGGTGACGGTTTCGGCGGCAGTGGCTGTCATGACGCCGTCCGCATAGCCGACCGGGGCATTTTCGGCACGCTCGAAGGCCACACTTGCCGGAACGATCGGCAAGCCGGAACTTTCCGCAACGGTAAAGGTGACGCTTTCGACGACCGTGTAGCCGCCGTCCTTTAAGAGATAGACGGTATAGCCGCCGGGATCGGACGGCGCGGTAAAGGTCATGGTTCCGTCACCGGCATTCGGCACGTATTTCCAGGTTTTCATATCGGGAGTGCCGTCGCCGGGACGACTGCTTCCTTTTCCTTTATAAATGCAGACCCAGGCTTGGGTAGAGGCAGCGCCTTTATAGGTAACCGTGATGGTTTCATCGGGACGGTAGACCGATTTGTTGATAAAGACTTTTTGCTGTTTGGCAACTTCAAAGGAAAGACTTTCCAAAGGAACATAGCCGCCTCCGTCCGAAAAATAGTAAAGGGTGTATTTGCCCGGTTCTGCCGGGACTTTCATTAAGAGCGTACCGTCGCTTGCGGCATATTTGCAGTATTTCCAGGAATAGTCGTTGTAATTGTTGCTGTTCGGGATGACGCCGGAGGCAAAAACACCGACCCAGCTGCCGTCCGCCGGATCTGTTACGGTTACCGGAAGAGAGGTGCCTGGCGCAAACACGGTTTCGGCTAAAGCGATGTGCTTCGGCTTTTCGGGCTCGATCGCGGTGACGGAAAAATCATCGGCATATACAACGGCATCGGCGGAATCGACGCGGAAGCCGAATTCATACGTTGTGTCGTTCGGATTTAAGATCCCGGCGTTGACGGTTTCGGAAAAGTGATACTTGCCGTCGGAGGCTTTATACTTGAAATTGCGCATATTGTAGTAATGATCCGCATGGTAATCGGTTTTAGCCGAATACAGATAGAGGGTCACGTAGCTTTCGGTGACAGCTGCGTCCGGATCAAACCAAAACGTGCAGTCAAACCGATAGGCTTTGTTCGAGTCGAACGAAAGCGGAAGCAGCGAGGCTTTGGTTTCAAACCAAGCGTATTTGGTGCTGGTAAACTTAAATACATGGTTGGCACCGGTTTCGTCGGTTGGGTCGGCTGCTACCGCCGCGTCGGCAGAGTTGGTATAAAATCCGGCGTCGGCAATGACGGAAATGTTTTCCGCATTCCCCTGCGGAATCTGTTCGGTGCTTTCCGCCATGACCGCTATGGAGAATAGGCCGATAAGCACGCAAAGAATAAGAGACAGTGCGAAAGAGTGTTTGCGAATGTTCATTTCTCGGACTCCTTTTTTGAAAATCGGATAAAATATCCCACTCAAAATTATAACAGGTATCCTCTTGCAAGTCAATTGCCTATCTTTGCATTTTTTTGGAGAAACATGGCTGCTATTTTGTTTTTACAAAAAAAGGAGCGAAGAGAAAACTCTTCGCTCCGTGCAAACCGAAAGCCGGTAAAAAAGGAGAGATGTGAGTGAGAAAAAGGAAGACTTTCGGCTGTGCAGGCTTTAGGCGTTCAGAATGTCGTCAATGGCCGCTTTGTTGTCCTCGTAAGCTGCGCCGCCGGCGTCTTTCACGGCTTGAGCAGCTTCCTTCATGGAGGAGGTCACGGCCTTGCCGTAAGCAGTCACGACCTTGCCGTACATGGCGATGCGGATGTACGGACGGCTGACGATGGATTCACTGTAGGAAGCCTTCGGAATACCGGTGCAGACAGCCGTGTAGGTTACGTTGCCCTTGGTGTCCACATCATATTGCTTGTCCACAAGCACATTGCCCTCGTCGTCTTTCTGGTAAGCAACACCCGAAGCATACAGCTTCGAGGTTTCATAGCCTTCAGCCGTGAGGTCAAATTTCAGATCGTTTGCGGTCTTGCCGATGGTGTCAAGCACACTCTTTCTGGTAACAATGAAGCCGTATTCGAGCGCGGAAGCCTTGAGAGAAGCCGAAACAGATGCCGAGAAGCGGATGCCGGTCACGCTGTCAACGCGAACCGAAACATCGTTCGAAGCGGTCGGTGCCTTAGCGGCCTGATACCAAACTGCAAGATCATCGATGTAATACGTGCCCTGCGTGCCGTTTAAGCTGTTGATGATGCCGATCTGACCGATGGACGGAATATCCTCCGGCACACGGTAGGTGCGGCTGAATTCTTTCCATTCGCCCTCGGTGTAATTGATCTTTAAGGCATCCCATTTCGACCAATCGTTGCCGAGTGCATATTTCCAAATGTCCGGACCCGTGCCGCTGTCGGTCTGCGTGTCGGCGTAGGCGAGAAGTCGGCAAGCACCGCTCTGTCCCTTGGGAACAAAGACCTTACCGGTGATGGTGTAGAAGCCGGTGCTTGCTAACGGAGCCGAGAATTTGATGGTCGGACGCGAGTTGTCGTTCTTCTTGTTGACCTTGAGAACCGGATTGCCGGAGCCGGCCGGATCATAGGCGTTTTCATAGGTGGCAAACCAGGTTCTGGTCGAAAGCGTGCCGTTTCCGTCGGGATCATAGTTGGAGTCGGCAAACTGGTTGCTTTCACCGTTGTTGTCCCATTGAGGCTTGTCTTCGTAAACTTCGGAAGAGAAGTCTGTATAGTAGAGCAGCGTGCCGTAGTCGCCGGTTGCGGCAACGTCTTCAAACACGGCATGCAGCACGGTGTTGGTTTCCGGAACGGTGGTGAGGATATTTTCCTTGGTTCCGTCGGTCGACCAGCCTAAGAAGCTTTTCCGTTCGTTCTGAACGAGAACCAACGGAAGAGCGGCACCGACCGAGGCGGACTTGGAAGCGACCTCCGCTTCGCCGTTCATGTAGGTGAGCGTTACGCTCGGTGCATAGTAGATGGCATAATCATCGAGGTAGTAAACGTTGCCGTTGGCATTTCCTGCAAGCGAGAAGAAGCCGAGCTTTCCGAGCTTTGCATAATCGTTCGGAACGTTAACCTTTTCGGTCACGCTGATCCAAGAATCTCTGCCGAACGAGAACTTTCTGTAACGCTTATCCCAACTGTCACCGGTATCGTCCGTGTTGTTGATCTGAACGACTGTGTAGATGGCAGAGCCGTTGGAGGAGGCCGGAACATAGACCTTGTAGGAAATGGTGTAAGTGCCGGCGGCAAGAGAGGGTTCTGCGGCGCCGTTGTTGGTGAAGAAGGTTTCAAAGCGCGGATAGTTGCCGGTCTGCGTCATCTTCAAAACAGGGTTTGCGGCAGTTCCTGCCGGGTCGTTGACGATTTCGTTTTTCGCACGGCCATTCACCATGTTGCCGGTGTAGGTCGGGCCGAGAAGGGTGTCGTTCTTGTAGTTGCCGGCAAAGAAATTGTAATTGCCGGTGGCTGTGCTGCCGTCATCGTGCGTCCAACCGGTGTAGCTCTGCGCGGCGAAAGCGGTGTTGGAGAAATCGTTGTAGTAGATAAGGTTGCCGTATTCGTTCTGGGTTGCGATGTCTGCGAATACCGCATAAAGGGTAGTGTCATTTTCCGGGACACGGGAAATTATGTTTGCGCCGTCCGGCGTGGTCGACCAGCCCTTGAAGAGCTTGCCGTCGGCATTTGTGAACTTGGTGATGAGCGAGTCGTAGTTGAGGTCTTCCGTGCCGAGGTTTTCTGCGCCGTTCATGAAGGTGACGGAGGTAACGCCGACATCCTTGACGACTGCATAGAGCTTGATATCTCTGTTGGCGGCTGCGACGGCTTCGGGAGCGTCGGCAACGGTCGAATTCTGGTTAAGCGACCAGCCGACATGTTTCTTGCCGTCGACGGATAACGTCTTGGTAAGGTCGAGCGGAAGCTCGGTACGGAACGTGCCGTCGTTTTCGCAGGAGTTTACATAAGCCGTATCGACGACCGCGCCGTCGTAAATATAGGAAACTTTGTAATACGGAACGATGGAGAGGTTATCATAGTAATAGTAAGTGCCCTCATGGCCGGAAACAGGGTTGCCCCACCAAGCATCGGCCTGGATCTGGACGTTGGTGCGGTTTTCGCTGTAGCGAGCTGTTGCAGCAGCCGTGTACCACTTGTTGTCCTTTATAGCAGCCGCGAAGCCGTTCTGGAGATTGATATGGTCGCCGCCGTTGCCGGAGTTGCCGCCAATAAGCCACAGGCAGGCGTTTTCCGGAGAATGGTTGGAGTAAACGTCGAACTTTACAAAGTACGGACGATAGGCTTCGATGAACTTTTCATAGAACACGCTCACGTAGTGCGAGCTTACCGGGACGGAAACCTTGAAGGCCTTGCCGCCGTCTTCGTTGCCGGTAACGCCTTCCACATCAAATGCGGTGACCGAGTTGGTGGCACCGCCGGTGAGCCACTTCAGAGCAGGGTCTTCATCAAAGGTGAGCGGATTCTGATTGCCGGTGGCAATGTTGATGCCCGGGGTTTTGCCGTCGTTGACAATAACGGGTGTGCCGCCGACCGTGAAGGTCTTGTATTCCAATTCGGAAACAGCGATCTTATCGCCGGCTTTGTAAACCTCAGAGCCGTATACATAATCGCCGTCTGCTGCCGGGAAGGTATAGATATCACCTTCGGAAAGCTCAACTAACTGAAGCTTGCCGTCGGTGCCCTTGATCATGAAGGAGTTTGCCGGATAGAAGTAGTAGTACATATTGCGCAGATAGGAGGTCGTTCCGGCAGAACCGTTGATACCGCAAGCAAGAAAACGGATGCTTTCGCCTTCCATAGCTTTGTTGTAGTTGTACTTCGAGCCGTCATATATACCGGTGGTCGAGGTGCAGGTGTTCCATTCGCCGTTCTTGAGCAAGGTTAAGTCAAGACCGCTGTTGGCATCATCGCCATTCTTGCCGCCCTTGTAAACCTGCGTGCGGAACAAGAAAGCATCTCTTGTAGTGTTGTAGCTTGCCGGGTCGAGATACATATCCACTTTACCGGTGTATCTGCCTTTTTGAAAGTTAAACTGACCGGGATCAAAGTACAGCGCGCCGAAGCCGAAGCCGCTGTATGCGCTGCCGGTTACAAGCTTTGTGACCGTCTTGCTCGCATCCTTCGGGTCGCTGGCAAGAGAAGCCGACGAGCCGGCTTCAAAGTACTGAATGTCGCGGGCACCATTGTCGTAGGTTGTGTGACCGGTGATATACGTTGAATCGAGAAAATCGTATTTCATCGTTTCGCCGCTGACATAAAGAAGGGCTTTGCCGAGACCGTCGACAAGGTAATTGTCGCCTAAAACTGCCGGGTCGTTTGACACGGCAAGAGCCGCGCTTTCACTGCCCGGAACGGTTTCAGCTGCGCTTTCCACGGTTTCCGGCGTGAACGCAAAAACGTTCGGCATCATGGAAACACACATAAGAAGCGCAAGAATGAGTGCTGTTGTACGTTTCATAAGAGACTCTCCTTTGGAAATTTTATTGTGAGTGAAAAATGTTTGCTAAGATGGTTGACAAACATTTTACTCTGTATTATAATATAACATAAATTCGAAAGCAATGCAATATGCGCAGGCATTTGCGCGCATATGAGCAAAAAAATGGTAATTTCGAAGGGAAGTGAATCGAAAATGAGCACGGAAAGAGAAAAAGATATTCTCCGGATAATTTATGAAAAAAGGCAAATAACTGTAAAAGAATTATCACGGATTCTTTACACAAGTGAGTCTTCCATCCGGCGAGACCTTGAGCATTTGGAGAATCAGCACCTGTTAAAGCGTTTCCATGGCGGCGCACGTGTCGAAGCCAACGGCGTTTCGCTTTTGAAGGTTCCGTATATCATGCGTGAGCTGACCTTTGCCGAGGAAAAAGAGCGGATCGGGCGCAAGGCGGCAAGCCTTTTGCATGAACAGGACTTAGTCTATTTGGATTCGTCCTCCACGGCGACCTATATTTTGCCGTATTTGGATTCCTTCCGCGATCTTATCATCATTACAAACGGCCTTGAAACGCTCAACCGTGCGATGGATTACGGCTTCCGCGTCATCTGTACAGGCGGCACGCTTCAGCGATCGGCACGCGCCTTTTACGGTGAAGAGGCCTTTCACACCATTTCCAATTATTATGCCAACTATTGCTTCATTTCCTGCGCGGCATTTGATGACCACGGGAATGTCACCGATGTCAGCGTGGAGGAAAATGAAATACGGCGTGCCATGATGCGGCAGTCGAATCACAAAATTCTGTTATGCTCCAGCGAAAAGCAGGGAATCCGCAAGTTTCACCACTGCTGCAATATCCGTGATCTGGAGGCGGTTGTCACTCCAAAGCCGCTCTCGCATTCCTTTCCGACCGAAGCACACGCAAAGACGATTTTGGCGGAATAGCCGTTCACAAATAACGCGTACAAAATATAAAAAGCAGACATTCGAAAGGTTTCTTCGGAATGTCTGCTTTTTGTTTTTGGGGTGATTGAACTTAAAGCTTGGCTAACATATCTTTTACATTTGCAAGCATTTCGGTGTATTTGGCAAGCTTGGCGCGTTCGGCTTCCACCACGGCTGCCGGTGCTTTATCGGTAAACGACGCGTTGGAGAGCTTGCCGTTGACACGGGCAATTTCCTTTTCGGCGTTTTCCTTCTCCTTTTCAAGACGGGCGCGTTCCTTTTCGAGGTCAACGATTTCCGCCATGGGAATGTACAGCTTTGCGCCTTCGGAAACCACGCTGACACTGCCGTCGGCGTCATACGAATCCACAAGCACCACTTCGCTTGCCGATGCAAGCTTTGTGAAGAACACGGCCGTGTCGGCATTGAAGCTGTCGGCGTATTCGGAAACCACATACAGCTTTGCCTTCTTGGACGGCGGTACGTTCATCTGCGCACGCACGTTGCGCAAAGCGCGGATGGCGGCAATGACGCGTTCCATTGCGCCGCATTCGGCACGGAAGTCTAAGCTTTCGTCGTATTGCGGCCATTCGGCAATAATGAGCGGTTTGTCAAAGCCGAGGTGCGACCAAATGCATTCGGTGATGAACGGCATAAACGGATGCAAAAGCTTCAGCGTGCCGCTGAGAACGTAAAGCAGAACGCTTTGCGCATTTTTGCAGGATTCGGTGTCTTTTTCGAAAAGGCGCGGCTTGACAAGCTCGATATACCAGTCGCATAACACGTCCCAAACGAACTCATATAACTTTGCCGAAGCAACGCCAAGCTCGAATTTATCGAGATTTGCCGTGACTTCTGCCACCGTCGTGTTGAATTTGGAGAGAATCCACTTGTCTTCCAGACCGAGCTTTTCGGGAATGACGGGCTTTGTGTCGTCGTCGAGGTTCATGAGCATGAAGCGCGAAGCGTTCCAAATCTTGTTGGCAAAGTTGCCGGAGGCCTCGACCTTTTTGTCGGAGTAGCGCATATCGTTTCCGGGCGAGTTGCCGGTGACAAGCGTGAAGCGAAGCGCGTCCGCACCGTATTTGGCGATGACCTCGAGCGGATCGACGCCGTTGCCGAGAGATTTGGACATTTTGCGGCCTTGCTCGTCGCGCACAAGTCCATGGATAAGAACCGTGTTAAACGGCGCCTTGCCGGTATGCTCCAGACCGGAGAAGATCATGCGCGATACCCAGAATGTGATGATGTCGTATCCGGTAACAAGGGTAGAGGTCGGATAATAGTATTCCAAATCCTTGGTCTTTTCCGGCCAGCCGAGCGTGGAGAACGGCCAAAGCGCCGAGGAGAACCAGGTGTCAAGCACATCTTCGTCCTGACGCATGGGCGCGCCGCATTTCGGGCAGACCGTAACGTCGGTCTTGGATACGACGGTCTCGCCGCAGGCGTCGCAGTAGAACGCCGGAATACGGTGACCCCACCAAAGCTGACGGGAAATGCACCAGTCGTGGATGTTTTCCATCCAGTTGAAATATTTTTTGGATTGGTTTTCCGGAACAAAACGAATCGTGCCGTCGCGGACAACCTTGATAGCAGGTCCGGCAAGCGGAGCCATCTTCACGAACCATTGGTCGGAGATGAGCGGCTCGACCGTCGTGCCGAGACCATAGAAGGTATCCTTGAAGCGGAACCAAGTGTTCAGGCGGAAGATGCGGTTGTTGCGCCGGACGGCTTCGGCTACGCGCTTGCCTTCGCCGATGGTGCGCGTCATCGGTTTCTCGCACCAGATGTCCTTGCCGGCCTTGGCCGCCTCGACGGCCATGATGCCGT
>OIWM01000934.1_pt1 | contig 32117 bp, 28 predicted proteins | sample 1587451 | NCBI WGS metagenome assembly OIWM01 (sample SAMEA3888907, study PRJEB22519) | human gut metagenome | biome: human gut; feature: human-associated habitat; material: faeces | place: Denmark | collected 2011
ACCGGCTGATTCGGGAATATGGAGGCCTTCACAGCATGAAGCTCTCGGAAAACCCATATATCCAAAAAGCCGAAGGAATGCTTTCTGCCGCGTTTTATCCATGCTGCCTGAACGGCGGTATGGGCTGGGGTTACCAGAAAAAGATCAGCTCAGAATGGTCGAGCGGCCTTATTGTAGAAACAGACGGTTATTTTCACTATGAACTTGACCTGCTGGAAGCGCTGCTTTCCATTGACGCATGGTACACGAAGGAAGTGCAGAAGCTGGAAAACCTGCTTAGAAAGGAACGTGCGCTTGCAAAGCGCTGCGTTCCGGAATTGGAGGCGGCATGAACAAAGACGAACTGCGAATTCGGATCATTCCGGAAGATGGACAGGTCCTTATCGAGACGCACACGGATGGTATCGTGAAATGTAAAGAGATACAGGAAGACGCCCTGCTGGACTGCATCAAGAACAGTATGCGGCACAACTATATCAGCAGCGGTCTTCTGCCGCCGAACTGCCTCCACATTGAGATCAATTCGGACGGAAACAAATCCTGCTGCCTGTGGTACCCACGGTTATACGCAGATATCAGTTACCATGAGACGGCATATCCGAGTTTCCCTTTGCCAAGATTGGTCTTCGCGTTCCATGTTGACACAGAAGGAAAGATCAGCGGATGCAGGATGGGTGTTGCTGCGGACGAAAAGCCGACGATGGAAACCGCGATGTACCGCTATCCGTTTTCCAACGTCAGCGGTACACGGGGAGACATCTGCATTGGTGCAAACGCACTCCCAAAGTACAAGACGCCGCACGCACTTGCCAGCTTGCCGGCACTCCTGCTGTCCATCCCAAATGGAGATCACAGCTTCAATGCGCTGAACAACAAGCTGAACCTGCAATACCGCGATCTTTTGGAGCATCTCAAGGACAAAGACCCGTCGTATTACTATTCCGATGTGCTGCTCCCCAACGGAAAGACCTTAAAAGACTTTATTGGAGGGTAAACGTATGGCAAAAGACGCAAAAACCATCCGGGAAGAACTGGCCCGGCCATTTGCGCCGGAGGACTTGGAATGGCGCATTCAGGTGACGTCGAAAGACAAGACCAGCGGTCTTGCCATTCCGTATGTCACAAACCGCGCCATTCAGGACCGCTTGGATGAGGTCGTGGGACCGGAAAACTGGTACAACGACTACAAGCCGTGGCACGGCAACGGAAAGAAGGACGCGCAGATCTGCGGCATTTCCATCTACTTTGAGGGCAAAGGCTTCATTACAAAATGGGACGGCGCGGAGGATTCCGACATTGAACCCATTAAGGGCGGCTTGTCGGACTCCATGAAACGCTCCGCCGTGCAATGGGGCATTGGACGTGTCCTCTACAAGATGACAAAGCCGCTCTGGGTCAAGATTGAGCAGAAGGGCAACTCCTATGTGATCTGCGATACCGAGCGGCCAAAGCTGAATGCTGCGTATCTGGATCTTCTGGATCGGCTGCATCAGCTTCCCGCCTCCCCGGGCGCGGCACAGGCGCAGCTCAGCTACAAGCGCGACGGACAGGCCGGACAGCAGGCACAGAATACCGCCCCGGCGGCCACGCCGCAAAAGCAGCAGCAAATGCCGCAGCAGCAAGCACAGCAGTCTCAGCAGCCGCTTCCGTTTATGACACGGCAGGTCTGCCAGTACGTTGTGGTATCGGTGAGCAGCCAGCAGGATATGTCCGGTCAGCCGTTGGTCTGTGCCGTGCTGCAAAACGCAGAGGGCAAGCAGGCGAAGGTCTATGCGCAGGGCAGCCATCCGATGCTTATACCCGGTGCGCAGCTCTATGACGCGCAGATCACGATGCGGAAACAGGGAAACGTCGCATTTTATACGCTGGACGGCTATCAGGTCGTGCAGCAGGCAGCGTAAGGAGGCAGAATGGAAAAAATCAAAGGCTTTCAGATCAGCAGCATGACCGTCTCCGGCTTCAAATGCTATGAAGCGCCTATGGAGATCACGTTCGGCAATCCCACCATCGTCACCGGCGGCAACGGCCGCGGCAAATCCAGTCTGGCGGACGTCATTGCGTTTGCCGTCACAGGACTTCCCTTTTTCGGGGAGCGCGGCATTGACCGGCTGCACAACGAGACGAATCCGGACCTGCAGATCACGATGCGCTTTACGGATGATACCGGAAAAGCACACGAGCTGACCCGCAGCCGGCAGAAGGATCGCATGAGCATCACCTACGACGGCTACGCCATTCGGCAGACGGATCTCAACGAGATGTTCGGTGAACGGGATGTGTTTCTCTCCATTTTTAATCCGCTGTACTTCATTGAAGAACTCGGCGAGGATGGAAAAAAGCTGCTGGAGCGGTATTTACCGCCCATTCCGCAGGGCGACGTGCTGGCACAGCTCAATGCGCAGACGCAGCAGCGATTGTCCGGTGTACAGCTTCCATCCCCTGAGACATTTCTCAAGAATCGTCGGGAAGAAATTCGGGAACTGGAACAAAATGCGGTTTATCTGAGCGGCAAACTGGATCTGGCGCAGAAGCAGCGGCAGAGCAGCAAAGAACTCTCCAGCAGACTGACCGCCCAGATTCAGGAATTGCAGCAGGAGATCGCGTTGCTGGAGGCGCGGCGGTTTGAAAATGTCAATTTGGAGGACTTGCAGGAGCAGCTCGTGCAGGCCAGCGAGCAGTACGAGGAGCTTTCCGGCGAAGCGCCGGAAACGCCGGATACAGCGGAGCTGGACGCGAAGCTGCAGGAACTTCACGCAAAGCTGGGCGCTCGGTCGTCCGAGGTCTACCAGCCAAAATACACAGGCCCGCTGGCGGAGGATACGGCAAAGGTGCAGGCGCTGGGGAAAAAGTATCAGCAGAACGCTGCGCTTTTGAAGCGGTTTCAGCCGGGTACAAGCTGCCCGGTCTGCCGCCGTGTCCTCTCCCAGCAGGAATATCCGGCGTTCCGTCAGGCTTTACAGGCGGAAACGGAGAGAATCGCTGCCGACGGCACACAGCTGAAAGGTCAGATCGCGGAGCTTCAGGAGATGGAGCAGAAAAGCCAAAGCACGTTCGAGCAGTTCAAGGCGGATGATCTGGTCAGATACCAGTCTGAGATCGACGCGCTGAATCAGAAACGGGAGCAGCTTCAATCTGCTGCCGCACAGCAGAATATGCAGCGCCAGCAGGCCTTGGAGCAGCTCCGCACACGCATCCAGAACTTGAGCGCCAGCATGGAATGCGGTACGCTGAGCCCCGCGGACAGTGAACGCCTTGCGGAATGCAAAGCGTCGCTGGAAGACTGCCGGGTGCAGCTTGCTGCCGCGCAGCAGGTTCTGAGCGCTGCGCCGGAGAATTTTGACGAACGGACTCACAAAATTGAGCAGGAGATCACGGAAAAGAAAATCGTTATGAAAGACGTGATCCTCTACATGAGCAAGCGCGCGGAGATGACATTCTCCAAACTCGCGCTGAACCGCGTGAAGATCTCGCTCTACGATGTGGTCAAGACGACCGGAGAATTAAAGGACGTGTTCCGCTTTACCTACAACGGCCGCCGCTACGACCGGCTCTCGCTCTCTGAGAAGATCCGGGCTGGCGCGGAGGTGTCGGAGCTTGTGAAGCGGCTCACAGGCCGTAATTACCCTGTATTCTTCGACAACATGGAATCTGTGGACGATATCAGCAACATCCGTCCGACCAGTCAGATGATCCTCGCCAAATGCGTCCGTAATGCGGAGCTTTCCGTGCGGGCCGGCGGCACTGCAATGCCGAAGGCGGCGTAACCTTACCTCACAGAAAGGGGGCGCACCGTCTGGCTTATCAGAAGCTGCCGATCCTGGAAGCCGCCAGACGGTGCGGGCTTGTCCTCAACGACCGAACGCTTCACAGCGAAGAAGTTGAGGCAAGCTGCCCCTTCTGCGGCGACCATGGAACCGGCAAACATCATCTGAGTCTGAACATGCGGACCGATCAATACCGCTGCAACCTCTGCGGCGCAAGCGGCAACAGCGTGACGCTGTATGCGCGGTTGAATGGTCTATCCAACAAAGAAGCCTATCTGGAGCTGGCTGCAAAGAGCAATGTGTATAAGCTGCCCCTGCAGCCCAGCTCCCCAAACACAACGAGCCGGGAGCCGTATGCGCTGGAAAAGCGCCATGCGGCGTATTCGGAGATGCTGTCGATTCTGACGCTCTCCGACCGGCACAGAAACAATCTCCATGAACGAGGACTCCCGGATGAGATCATCGAGCGGAACGGCTATAAGTCCATGCCGGAAACGGAAGCCGAACGGCGCTTGTTGGCGTCGCTTCTTGCGTGCGATCATGAATTGCACGGATTACCCGGTTTTTACACAAAGGACGGGGCATGGACGCTGGCAGGCGCGAATGGATTTCTCATTCCGGTGCGGAACAAGGATGGTCTCATTCAGGGTATGAAGATCCGACTGGACGACGACGCGGCGCGAAAGTACCGCTGGCTGTCCAGCCGGCCGAGCCGCATGGAAAACGGTGCACGCAGCTATTCGTGGATACACGTCACCGGCGACACCACGCAGAAGCGCGCCTATCTCACCGAGGGGCCGCTCAAGGGCGATATTGCAAGCTACTTTGCAAACGATGCGCTCTTTGTGTGTCTCGGCGGCGTGAACGCCCACAAAGGACTGCGGGAAACGCTTTTGTCGCTCGGCGTCACGGAGGTCATGGAGGCGATGGACATGGATCAGTTTACAAATCCGCAGGTCCGGCAGGCAATCACCACCCTGCGCCGCAAGGTGCAGTCGATTCCGGGTATCCGGTATTATCAATGTACCTGGAACCCGCGCTTCAAGGGTGTGGACGATTATCTGCTGGACTGGACGAAACGAAAGACGGCTTAGAAAGGAAATGCACATGACAAATATTACGAATTTTCAGGACATCCTTGGCGCAGCCAACGGCGATAAGGCCTCCGTGCTGGGCAAATTCCTCTATTTCTCGCTTGCCAATATTCTGGTGGAGAAGGAGGCGCTGGCGCAGCTCTGTGAGGATCTGAACATCCCGTATTCCGGGAGTAAGCGAATTTCCGTATCGGATGCGTTCCGCTCCGCGACGGGCGATATCAAAGACCGGATCACGGTAAAGAATCCCGGTGAGCATCATATCTACGCGGTCTACTGCCGCGACAATGCGCACACCGAGGACGTATATTCTCGCGAGCTGGTCAAGGAAACGCTCAACCAGCGGACGAATCAGTATGAAAAGCTGGCAAACATCTTTTACGACCGGCGCGACAATCGGTTTGGGTATGATAACATCGGCTTCGATGCCGATATTGACCCCATCAGCTATTGCCGCCGGGCGGAGGAACTGTTCGAGCTTTATCAGGTCTGCGCGAACCGGAGACAGATCGAGACGATCTGCCTGAGCTATCTGCGGATGCTGGAAGCCACCAAGGTCAGCTCGACTGGACATCTGTATTTTATCCCGCGGCAGCACATGGACAAGGTGGACACATTTGAAACATTCATTGAGCAGCTCAGTGAGCTGAACCGGAATGACAGCGCCCTGAGTGTCAACAGCTTTTACATCATTGACGACGCGAAGCAGCGCGACAAAATGACAGAGGAATTTTATTCCGCGGTCAAAAAAGAGATCGCGCTGTATCAGGAGAAGGCCGACTATCTCATCCAGAGCGGCAGCCGCAGCCCCAGCGTCATGGAGCGGTGGGTCAACAAGATTGCCACGCTGGAGCAGAAAAAGCAGCACTACGAAGAAATTCTCCGCCGGGAGCTCGACGGCCTCGACGATGAATTTGAAACGCTGCGCCTTCTGTCGCAGGAGCTGTCCGTGAGGGCAAACGGCCTGCGATTTCGGAAAGCGGCTTGACATGGATTTTTGATGGACAAATGACAACAGGCCCGGCTCGGAATATTCCGAGTCGGGTCTGTTTTGCTATGGATAGGGTTTGCTTACCAATACTTCGGGTAGCGGCCTGTGCTGACCTGGTGATCTGCGTATTCCCACCATGGGGTCTGATCGTAGAAATCAGTCAGCTTATCCCACATCTTATCTGCCGCGGTGCCTTCCTGCACATAGACCGTAACGGTATAATACTTGACCGTTCCGTCTGTCAGGGTGACCGTGTACCGGACAGAGTTGGTGAAGTCCACCATCTGACCGGAAACCGGGCTGATCGATGCGATGTTGTTGCCCGAAATGATCGGGATGAGCTTGGTGACGTCAGTGCCGTACGCCATGACGACCGAGATGGTATTCGTGGTGTTGTCCACGACGCCAGCCACACCGTCAATGACGAAGCCGGTAATGCCATCGGTGCTGGTCTTGACTGCCTCCCACTTGCAGCTGAGCGTAACGTCTGCGCTGGGCATGGTGAAGGTGCCGTCCGTGATCGTCGTGCTTTCGCCGCCGGCCACGCCGAGCGTGTACTTCATCGAGCCCGCGACCATCTGCATCCCTGCATCGGGAACAACTGTGACCGTGATCACGTCACCGGCGTTGGCTTTGGTTCTGCTGGGAACCAGCTTGCCGCCGCTCGGACCGGTATAAGTGATCTTGAAATCGCCATCGTCTGGCTTGTCAGGATCCTCGCCAAAGGCTGAAATCGCGATCTTCAGCTTGTTGCTCACGTCGCCTGCCGCGTTCTTGACTACGATGTAGATATCGCGCGCGCCGGCCGTCAGATTGTTCAGCGTGATCGTGTTGCTGCCAGCGACAGCGGCACTGCCGCTCTTGCTGGTGTCAATGTCGGGTTCAGCTGCACCGGATGCCACAACCTTGTAGTAGTAGCTGCCGGTGGCGCTGGAGGTAAATGTTACCGTTGCCTCCTTGTCGCTGGTGCGGGTCGCGTTGCCGTTCGAAAGCACGGGCGCGTCCGACACACTGGGCTGCGTGATGGCGATGGTGTAGTCCAGCGTCGAGCCATCCTCAGCCGTGACGGTGAACGTTGCCTGACTGCCGGGGCAGACGCCGCACATGACTCCACCGGAATCCCACTTGTCGGCCGAACCTGCATCGTCGTGACCGCCTACCTGCTTGAGCGACGCGCCGGTGTACTCAATTTTCATAAATACATCCGTGGACGTGCCGATCTTGCCCAGGAGTGTCGGGTCGATGCTGTCCGGGAGCGTGACAGTCCACGTCGAGGTGGTTTCGGTTTCGTTCAGCTTGCCGGTGGCGAACGTCTCGTTGTTGTAGATCAGTTCGACGCTTGTGATCGCCTTTTCGGAGCTGACCTTCGGCTGCTGCACGATTTTGATCGTGTAGTCGCACTTGGAGGTGCCGTCCTCGGCGATGACCGTGAAGATCTTCTCCTCGTTCAGCGCCATGCCGCATGCCTGACCGTCGGCGGGCCATTCGGTCGTACCCTGCATGACCTTCGCGTGTTCTGAGTAAGCAAACTTCAAGATCATACTGCTCAGATGCGTGGTATCGACGTCGCTGGCAAGCGTGATCGTAAACAGGGTACCCTCCTTCGAGCCGCTTGCGACGAGCTTTTTAGGTTCCTCATACGTGTAGAGCTCTGCTTTCGTCATGACGGCGTCTTTGCTGGCATTGTCCGGATTGACCTTGAAGTTTGCGATGGCCGTTACATCGCCGCCCTTTTTCGGCATGACGAAGGTTGCGACGTTCGCGTTATCCGCAGACGTTGTTACCTCAATCGGCTGCTGATCCTTGTCTGTGACGGTCCAGCCCTCGAGCATATACCGCTCACCGGGGTTCGCGGTCAGGGTGACGGTCTGGTCCTCGAAGACCTGCGAGACGTCGGCCTTGCCGTTTACCGTGGCTGCGGCGGAGCCCATCGCGCTGTCATTCACGCTGACATTCACCGCGCCCCAATTTCGCTGACGGAACTTCGCGATGATCGACATGTTGACTCCGGAAACGGTGAACCGGGGCACTGTCCAGTAGCCGGGCTTGCCCTCCGTGCCAACGACCTGACTCGTATCAAGCTCGCCTGCGGGCAGCGCTTGACCGTTTCTTGTGATTTCCCAGCCGAGGAACTCATACCGGGCGTACCATTCGGTGCCGCTGATGCTTGCAGTTGCATCCTGTGCCTTGAACGTGTACGGACTCGTCATCAGATTGCTGCCGAAGGACACAACAGGCACGTCGGAGGCGGTGGTAGTGGGTTCAATCTTGGCACCCCACGTGACCAACGTGCCGACGGGCTTAAAGTTGGCCTTGAGCGAGACATTCGATTCTTCGACCGTAAACGTAAGGGGGTTGTTGGACTTGTTGTCGTCGATCAACGTCAATCCCTCAGCGTCGGACCAATAGTCAAACGCGAATTCCAGCATGTAGTTGGCGTTGGGGTCCGGGACGGGCGTTGCGGTCACGACTGTCCCTTTCTTTGCCTGCGTGATGATGTTGTTGGTCGTGGCATCCCGGAAGACGACGCTTCCCATTGCGATACCGGATGCGTTGGTCTGATCGAAGGTAGAGGCTGTACCCGTCAGCGTATAGCGCGTTTCGGTGCTCTCTTCATAGGTTCGCCAGTTGTCCGTGCCACGGACATCCGCAGCTGGCATGGTAAACGTGAAGCTGTTCGCTGCGCTGTTTACTGTAGCCAGAACAGGCGTTGATGTGCCCTCCTGACGCAGGGACACGCTCTTCAGATCCTTGTCCGTATAGGGATTTCCCATCCAGACCGTGACCTCGTCTCCTTCATAGAGGCATTCGCTTGCGCGGGTATAGAGCATTAAATACTTCTCAAAGCTGACGTCCTGCCCATTGGCCGTAATGCGGAACACGCCGTCGGTTCCTACTGATTGGATTTCCAGCAGGAGGGAATATGTCACTGCGTCCGCGGAAACGTCCACAACGAGCGGCTGCGATTTCGTACCTTCTACGCTTTCGCCCCAGATATACACCCTTTTTGCGCCCTCTGTGAGGCCGTCAATGACAAACGTGTTTTCGCCCGTCTTCATTGTCGCGCCGACATCCGGCATATTGGGAACGTCCGTCGAAGCTGCGTCCACACAGGCGTAATGATAGGTGCCCGCTTTGCTGGCCGTGAAGGTCACGCGGGCCTTTGTCGGGGTAATACGTGAGGCACTGCCCTCGACAACGTACATAGCATCGTCCGGATAACCGGTTTCGACGGACAACAAATAGTGATATGATATACCGCTTGATTCTTCCGTGGTATATGGATCACTTAACACGGCATCAGAAGTAGGCTTAATCACACCTTGTATATGTCCTGTGTTTCGATAGCCGTCTTTTTGCGCGAACTGCGCATTTAGCATGGTATTGGTTGCGTCAGTTAAATAGTATTCCTGATTGCTTAACGCTGAAAGTACATAAATTTTGACTTCGCCGGCGACTTTCTTGTTAGTTTCCGGATTCCTTGCCACATCGTAGTTTTCAAATGTCACACCAATAATAGGAATTTCACTATTGTCCTCACCAATAAGTTTTGCATTAGCATTGACCGTCAAAGAGGTTAAAACAGGGTATTCCAACGGCGGTTTGGGGGCGACAGTAACTTCAACCTCATAGCAATATTTTATCTTGTTGTTTGTGTCGGTTGCAATCTCAACAGACGCTTTGAAGTTCTTACTGCTGTAAAGGTCTATATAATCCGATAGATTCTTAGTGGTGTCCTTCAAGTCGCTGGGAACGGTTGTAAATTCCGGTGTCCATGTGCCCGGAGAAACCACATAATCAAAGGAAGAGGAGAGGGCAGAGGCCACGGAAATTGTGACCTTGCCAACAGACTTTAGCGCATATTCTCCGGATGTACCTGCATCTCCCAAGTCTGTATAATTGGAAAAATCCACCTTGAGAATGTCGCGGTCATCTGCATTTCCATCCGATTCCAGTGTTGCACCGGATTTAAGCGTCAGGTTGGTCAACTTCGGCCACGTCAGCTTGGGGGCGACTGTAACCTCAATCTCATAGCAATATTTTATCTTGTTGTTTGTGTCGGTTGCAATCTCAACAGACGCTTTGAAGTTCTTACTGCTGTAAAGGTCTATATAATCCGATAGATTCTTAGTGGTGTCCTTCAAGTCGCTGGGAACGGTTGTAAATTCCGGTGTCCATGTGCCCGGAGAAACCACATAATCAAAGGAAGAGGAGAGGGCAGAGGCCACGGAAATTGTGACCTTGCCAACAGACTTTAGCGCATATTCTCCGGATGTACCTGCATCTCCCAAGTCTGTATAATTGGAAAAATCCACCTTGAGAATGTCGCGGTCATCTGCATTTCCATCCGATTCCAGTGTTGCACCGGATTTAAGCGTCAGGCCGGTCAACTTCGGCCACGACGTGTTTTCCGCTGCAAATGCAGATATGGGAAACAGCCCCAGACACAGAACGACCGACAAAAGAAAGGCAACCGCGCGGGTAAAGGACTTTCTCATAGTAAAGGTCCTCTCTTTTGAATGAATTTATGCTTCTGCATGGGAGGGGCGAGGCCCCTCCCATGAGATGCTGTTTGGATGCTGGGCGGATCGCTCCGCCCAGCGAATGAATGAAATACGGATGACTGGATCAGTGGCTTACTGCCAGGGATGATGCATGTAGTTGCAGCAGATGAACCAGCAGATGTTGGAATTCTGCGTCAGCACGTAGTCTGCGCCGCCGACCGCGGGCGTTCTCCACGTGGTGTACAGCGCGTCACCGGTCTCGGTATCCCACGTCGGGTTGTCCGAGTACATCCAGCCGGAGTAGCTGCCGAAGGTGAATTCGCCGACGCCGTTCAGCTTTGCCATATAGGTGCAGTTTTCGGGAACTTCGGATCCGTACTCATACTTCACCGCGAACATCCGCATAATGCCCATAGCTGTGGTGCCTGCCGGGACGGTGAGTTCGCCGTGCGTCGGGAGCTCTGCAAGCTTTTCCACATCAGTTTCTGCATTGCCCTTGTTGCCAAAGAAGATCTTGCACTGGTTGACCAGCGTGTTAACACGGTTCTGAACATCAGTATTTGTCTTGTACTCAGTGGATGCAACAGCTTCCGTAAAGTCAATACCGACATTTACGCTGATGTTGTTCGCGTCCGTCGCAACAATGTAATAATTTCTGCTGTAATCGCCGTAGGTGGTCGTCAGCGTCGTGTTGGAGGTCAGATTCAGGATGCAGTCCTGTGCCGTGCCGTTGCCGGTGATCGCACGGTCAACGCAGCCAGCGTGGGAGACAGAGGTGCCAGTGGGGACGTTGATGGAGGCGGCCAGTGCGCTTCTGGTCGGCGTGCCGCTCATGGAAGCCTTGACCTTGTAGGAAACGGAGGTCCACATGGTGTAGTACGGGTTTCCCATGTACGGGTTCTGAACAACGTTCATCGTGATCGTGCCGGTCGCGCCGCCGATGGTCATTGCGTCGATGCGCAGCGGATCAGTGTTCGGCACAGAAACAGGCGTTTCGGTCTTGGTCAGACCGGCTGCCAGCGTGTAGCTCTTCGTGCCGACAGTGACGGTATACGCCTTGTTCAGCATATTCAGCGAATACGTATAGGCGTTGCCGCTGCTGCTATCCTTGTCGATGGTCGTGTCGCCGAGCTTCACGGTCGGGGCACTGCCGGTTGTCGTAATGACGACCGTTGCGGCCGCCAGATTGTAGTCGGTGCCAGCAACAGTTGCACGGATGTAGACAGGGCTTTCATCACTTGTGCCCGTGTTGTTGTCACGATAATACGCTGCGGTGGCAGTGTTGACCGTTACAGAGGAGATGCCGGAAATGCTGTCGACCGAAGAGGAGCGCTTGGGTTTTTCATACGTTGTTGACGTCGAATCAGTTGCGAATGCAACCGTGCAGAGGGACAGGACCATGACAACAGCCATGATCAGGGAAAGAACGCGTTTGTTTAATTTCATGTTAATTTCTCCTTGTTTCGTCGTGTGGATAGATGGATGTGGAACGTTGCCAGATTCTTTTTGACCACCTCTTTCTATGGATCGCGGATAGGTTATATTTTGATGCCTGCGGGACAAATGCCCCGCAGGTGCTGGGCAACAAAATTACTTGGCGTCGATGACCCTCAGCCGGTATGTCCGGCTGTAGCCCTCGTTTTCTACGGTGATGGACGGCTCCGGTTGGGTCAGATCCACGACCAGCTCGTTCTTGTCCATAGAACGGATGCACGGCGATTCCGGTGCAATAATCGCGCCTTCGGCCAGCGTCAGCGTCAGGGGAACAGCCGTCCGATCCGCTTTTTCATCCAGCGGGATATAGACAATGCAGCTCAGCCCCGTTTCCTGTCCGCCCATGTTCTTTACAACACTGACGCCGCAGTCACGTTTTCCGGTCTTCACCGCTGCGATATCCCACGGATTAGAGGCTACCGCTTTTTCCCTGCCGCAGCCTGCCAGCGAAACCAGCAGGCACAGCAGCAGGCAGAATGTCAATCGCTTTTTCACGGGCGGCCTCCCGTCAGCGGATGCGGGTCTTTGCTTACCTGATGGCCGCCGTTCACGGTATTGTTGTCGGCCACCTCATCCCAGAGCTGCTGCGAGAGGCTGCGCTCATAGACGACTTTGACCGTGTAGACTTTCGTCTCCTTGCCGAGCGTTACCGTGTACTCGATGGGCCGCGTCAGATTGACGACCTGATTGTTCGCCGGATAGACCGTGCAGCCGGAGGTCGTGGTGATCTGCGGTGCGACTTTCGTCACGTTCGTGCCGTTCGGGAGCTTGATGATGATCGTGCCGGCATTGTGGTCAATCTCGCCCGCGGTATCGTAGATCTTGAACGACGTGATCTTCGCGCCGGTCAGCACCGGCTCGGTGCTGCCGCCGTTCGACGATTTGGAGATCAGTTTGCCGCTCTTGTTGAGGACAGTCACGGTGTATGTCCGGGAGATCATCGTGTCCGCGTCGCCATTGACGATATACTGCACCGCGGACGAGAAATCCTGCATCACGCCGGAGGCCGGGCTGCAAATCAGCGTGCCCTCGCCCAGCGTGATATCCGGTGCAAAGCTCGTCGCGGTGAGGTTGGAATCGTCCACGCCGGTGATCTTGATGGTGTTCGCCTTGTTGTCAATCGCGCCGGTGTAGGTCTGGCCGTTGATGGTGAGCTTGAAGCTCGTGATCTCGGCCTGCTTTTTCGGCGTGACTTTGATCTGGTAGACGTTCGTGTTCGTCTTGTCCTCGGATGTGACGGTGAACTTCGTCCAGTTCGTTAAGTTCAGCTTCGTCTTGCCATCGACCGCCGGGGTGCAGGTCGCATTGTACGAGGTATCGGCCTTGAGATACAGCGCCGTGGTGTCCACGCCCGCGTTGACGCGCAGCTCGATCTTCGTTACGCCGTCATCGACCGTGACATTCGTGCTGAGAATGTCCAGCGCGCGCAGGATATTCGCGTCGGTGAGCTGGATGCTGCTCGGGATCAACTCCGCGCCGGAGGCCTTGACGTTGCTGTCGAGCTTGACGGTCACGTAATACGTTCTCGTCGTCTTGCCGTCCTCTGCCTGCACGGTGAACGGCGTTGCGACGTCCGCCACAAACTTGATGGGCTTCGAAATGTCCGGCTGCACCAGCGTCGCGCCCTGCGAGAGCGTCAGGTGAGGAACCATGCTGGAAAGATTCGTGCCGGCCGGCAGCGTGACGGTGATGGTGTCGCGGTTCGCGCTGTCCTTGCCGAAAACGCCCTGCTTGCCGTCCAGCGTGAACGTGGTAATGGTGGCGTCAGTGGACAGCTTGCGGGAGAAGTCAAATTGCCGGTAATACAGCGAATACGGATGGCCCGCGCCGCCGTTATTGAGGAAGCCGAGGTACCACTGCGTCGCGTAGCAACCCTCATAGGTCGCCAGTGCATTCTTCGGCGTCGTGTTTGTGTGTGCGAAATAGCCGTTCTGATAATCGGCGTAGTCAAGCAGCGCCGTCAGCGCACTGTTCGTGCCGTCAGACATGCGCGGGTCGGTATGGCAGTCCACGCCCATGGCAGACATTGCACAGACGATCTGCGCCGAACCCTCGGAGGTATAAACATCACCCCACTGCACGCCGTAGGGATTTTTGTACGGGTTCTTGTCGCCGAAGCTCTCCAGCACGATCTTGAGGCCCTCTTCGAGCTTCGCCGTGACGCGCGTGCCGTAGACGGGATCATTCATGTACGGGCCAATGGACTGCATGAGCATCGTGACCATATCGAGGCCGAAGCCATCGGACAGATACTTGTGCGTCAGAATCTTTTCCAGCAGCGTCTCGCGCGTCCAGACCGCATCTGCAGGAATGGTGTAGTTTCCCATGTCCAGCGCGATGAGCGCGAAGATCGGGCCGTTGATGGTGTAGCCACCAGTGTAGTTGTAGAGGATCTGTACAAGGTTATCGACCTTATTGCCCTTGGCGTCGATGAATGGCTTACCATCGTTGTACTTTGCGAGGTTTGAGCAGTCAAAGCCGCGCGCCGTCAGCGTCATGATCTTGCGGTCGAGGTTCGTCATGGCGACGTTCGTCGTCGTATCCAGACGCTTGATGCACTCGTCGATGGAGAAGCCGTCGTCCATATTCGCCAGCTTGTGCTGATAGAAGCCGAGATTCATCCACTCCCAGTCTTCCCACGCGTTTCTGGTCGAAGAGGAATAGCGCCGGATAATTTTCTGGAGCAGCTCCTCCATGTTTTTCTTGTGGGGATTTTCCGCTGCGGTCGCCGAGATCTTGACGGTAACTGTATAGGTGTTCGTTGTGCCATCCTGTGCCGTGACCGTATATTTGACCGGTTTGGCAAAGCTCTGCTTTTGTCCAGACGCCGGTTTCACCGCAGCATACGGGGAAATGGCGATGATCGGCGCGAAGGTGCTGGAGGAACCGGCAGGCAGCTCCAGCGTGATCGTACCGCGCGCCTGATCGATGACCGCTTCCGCGGAGCCATATCGGAACGAAAGGATCTGATTGCCTGTTGCGACGGCCGCGCGCGTGATCGTGACCGTATAGTTGCGCGTCTTGCCGCTCTCGGAGGTAACGGTATAGCTGTTTGTGCCCTCTTTCAGTGCGGAAGGCGCTGTTATCTTCGCAAATTCGGAGTATTCGATGTCGGCTTTGGCCTTCGTCAGATCCTCTGCATAGGGAACCGTGATGGAGATCTTATCACCGTTGATCGTGCCGACTGCGTCGCCGATTTTATAGGAAAGGATGCGGTTTTCGTCGGACTCGTGGTTCGTAACGGTGACGTTATATTCTGTTGCCAGGCCAAATGTACTGTTGGTGAGCGTCAGCGTCTTGGACTTGCCGTCCGAAAAGTTCAGCGTCTGGCCGTCCATGTTCGTACTGGTGCCGGTGTGCTCGATGATGGGCTTGAGTCCCGTCAGGGGCGTGTTGTACGGCAGATTCAGCGTGATCGTATGTTTTTCCTGATCGATTGCCGCATAGCGCGTCTTGCCGCCCACTGTGATGCCGAAGGATGTGACCTCGTTGCGCGGCGTGCCTTCCTCAATCTGCACTGTCCACGACCGGCTCAGGGATGTGTATTCCGTACCGTACGCTTCGTCATACGGCGTCACCTGATAGGCAAGGCGCTTTTGCGAAACAGTACCGGCTGTATTGCGCACCTTGCAGCTATCAGCCACAGCGATTACAGGCTCGCCGACCGCAGCGAGATTTGTGCCTGCCGGTAATCTGACGGTCACGGTGCGGTTGGCCGCATTGATCTCGCCGACAGAGCCATCGATGGAAACCTTGGTGATGACGGGGTCGGCAATGCGGGTGTTCAGCGCGTAGTCCAGATAGAGCGGAACGATTTTTTCGTAGATCGTTTTCAGAGCAGAGGGCTTCATGTAATATGGCGATCCGGAACTTCCCTCCTGCTGCAGCTTGAGATACTTTTCCAGATAGGTGCGCATGAACTTGGCCGCGTCTTCGCCGCCCGCCTGCCATTTGTCCTCATAGGATTTGAATAGGAGGTTGCCGCCCTGTCCGGCAGTTTCATCATCAAAGAACGCGGTACCCATGCCGAGCCAGTAGCCCAGCGCGTACAGCATATCGGCATTAGCTGGATGATACGAACCAACCGCTGTCTCCGCCGATTTGATTTTGTTGATCGTCAGGCAGATTTCGTGGAAAGTATCGGCGAACAGCTCGGACATGCCGAGCAGGTCTGTCTTATCCTGATCTGTCCAGCCGCTCCAGCCGCCGGTGCCCTCTACGGCCAGAGCAAAGACCGGCGCGATTCGGCTGTCCGAGGCCGTAATGTTGTACTGGACGGGATTGGAGAAGTCATACGCGTGATTCAGCTTCAGATCGGCGGTGTTGCCTCTCTGCGCCGGAAGGTCATTGAACTTGACAGAAGCCGGCGTCATGGTGTACGCAGACTTTGCGGAGCCCTGCGGAAGCACGTAGAGCTTCACAAAGCCGCCGATACTGAGCGTCTTTGAGGCGATAGGCTTGCCGTTAGAACCGTACAGCGTGCCCGCGTCCAGATAGTCGCCATCGCTGGTGATGCCAGGAGCCGGCCACATGGCGAGTGCCTGTAGGCAGAGCCCCGCCAGCAGCACAAGGACCAACGCCAGCGCGGTGAAACGATGGAGTGTTTTTTTCATCGTGATATCCTCCTGTTCTCTTACTGTGCCCGGATCGCTTCGTTCGGGCTGACACGCATGGCGTTCCTGGCCGGGATGAACGCCGCGAGCAGCGCCATCACACCGGAGAAGGCCACGCCGAATCCCGCGAGCCACGCGGGGATGAGGCTGCGCACCTGCTGTTCTTCAAACAGGAACGGGATCGCCTTTTGCATGAGAAAGCTCAGGCCAAGACCCATCAGGCCGCCGAAGACGCCGACGAGCAGCGCTTCGATGAGGAACAGGCCCGAGATATTGCCGAGCGTTGTGCCGAGCACCTTCAGAACGCCGATTTCGCGCGTGCGCTCCGTGATCGACATCATCATCGTGTTCGCCACGCAGATGGCCGCGACCAGCATCGCGACCGCGCCGATGGCTCCCAGCACGCCTTGGATCTGCCGCGATTGTGCGCGGACAGTCTCCAGCATATCGTTGAGCGAGTAGGTACTCAGACCGCTTTTCTGGATGAGCTTCGAGATACGCTGCACATCGTCGACGTCCTTGCATTTGACCCAGACCAGCTCATAGGTCGGGCCGGTCTCCTTCGCCGCTTTTGCCGTAGCACTGTCCTTGTCCGTGCTTGTGCCGCCGCCGAGGAAGTCCGCGTTCGCGGCGAGAAGCTCCTGCATCCGCGTGAGATCGAGGAATGCGGAGGTCCGGTAGGTGTTGTTCTGCGAGGAGCAGACGCCGGTGACATGCAGCCGGTAGAGTTTGCCGGGCGGCAGCGCGCGGCCGTCGGTGTCGGCCTGCTGCTTGCCGGAGAGGTTGGAATAGTCAAACGTCAGCCGCATGTCGGCGGAAAGCGGATCGACCAGCGGGTCGCCGTTCGCGTCCACCGCGTCGGCCCAGTCATTGGCCGGGATGGAGAACGACGGCGCAACGTCATCCGTCAGCATGATCTCCGGCTGGAGCCGTGCGCCCTCGCCGGGAAGCGTTCCTTCAAGCGGCACGAGCTGAAAGCTCGCCGCCGTGGAAAGATCGATGCCGTAGAGCGTGACCATGTTGACGTAGTTGCCGGATTTGATGTAGGCCGCCTGATTGACGACCGGCGTGACGGCCTCCACGCCGTCAACCTGCTTAATGGCCTCGACCGCTTTGTCGTTGAGCAGCGCAACTGTGTCCCGCAGCGTCTCGTCGGCAGGCCGCACGTCGATCTTCGTGAGGCTGCCCATGCTCTCGACGCTCTCGCGGTACGATTGCTCATAGCCGAGGCCCACGGAGATCAGCACCACGATGCACATGACGCCGATGGCCATGGAAAGCGCCGTCAGGAACGTCCGCGTTTTTCTCCGCCAGAGGTTGATGAACCCGAAGCGAAACAGATCCGTGATGCTCATCCCTGTCCTCCGGGACGGCGGCTGTAGTACGCCTTTTCGCGCCGTCCGTGCTTATGTCTGACGATGGCGCTGATCACACCACTGCCAATGCCGACCGCAGCCACGCCGCCAGCACCCCACAGGAGGCCTTTGGAGACACCGCCGGTCTTGGGCGTATCATCCGCAGGAGGTGTTGTGGTGTCGCCGGTATCGTCCGTGGGCGGTACGGTCACCGCTGCCTGCGTGACAGGTTCTTCCTTCTGCTCGGGCTGCGGCTCTGCGACAGTCAGCGGCAGCTCCAGTTCCTGTGTGTACTGCTCGCCATTTGCGTCCTCGTACTGGACAATCAGCTTGCCGGTATAATTGCCGGTCTTGTTGCAGTTGATCTGGAAGTCCGCGTCGAGCGTTGCGGCCGGGATGAGGTCGCCGCCGTAGTAGCGCTCGGCCATCGCAATGCCGTCCATCGCCAGAATGCTGACGTTCATCGCCTTCGCCTTGCCCATGTTGATCATGTTGAGGTTGACGGAGACGGGCTTTTCCGTCGTCGGCGTGCCGTAGACGATGGGGGTATCGAATACCACGTCCATCGGCTGACTGACCGGGATCATGATGACCTGATTCGCCGTACCGACGACCTGTGAGGCGTTTTCATACGCAAGCTGGATGCTGACCGAGGTCGGGCCGACGTCCGCGTCGTTCTTGACCGTCAGGTGGTACTCGACCTCCGCGGTCTCACCGGCCTTGATAACGGAAACATAGTCCGTGTCGCTGCTGCCGACGCTGAGGACCAGTGCGTTGGAGTTGACCAGCGAGATCGTAGCGACGTTCTTATAGGAGGTGTCGAATTTCGCATTATTTTTCAGCGTGATCTTCAGCGTCACATCGTCGCCCGCCATCAGGCCGGAGACCTCTGCGTCATCAACGAAGATCTTGTAGCCCTCGACCATGACGGACATCGCGGATGGCTTTGTCGTGCTGGCCACCGGCTTTTCATAGCCGTTTGTAATATAGATGTAGGAACTGAACGTACACTCCGTCGCAGAGCTGTTTTCAAAATATGTTGCGCGGAACGTAACGGGTTTGTTGCCGTTGGTGGCGTAGGTTGAGACCTTGAAAGTGAACTCCACGTAGTTGACCTCGCCATTTTCCCAACTGTTGAAATACGCGCCGTAGTTGCTGTTTTCCGCCACAAACGGAAATTCCTCCACGTTGCTGGAAACGACCGGTGCGATCGTGATATTGGACAGGCGGCCGCCCTTGTTGACGATGGGGACCGTGAGCGTCACGGTGTCGCCGGGCTTGGCCGTCGGGGTCTGCACCTCGCCAGCCTCGTCGAATGACGCGAGCTGCAATGCGCCGAAGCTCGTCTGCGAACCGGACAGATCGCCGTCACCGACGATGGTGACGTAGACGCCGAGCTTGAACGTCACGTCCTCCGTGATGCTCGTGCCGTTGACGTCGTCATAGCGCCAGACCGTCGCGTTGATCTTGAAGTTGACAGGATAGACGCCCTTTGTTGCAAACTCGCTGATACGGAAGTCATAATAGATCTCCGCCGTGGAGTTATACGACATATCATCCAGATGCCGGGTGTAGCTGGCGTTGATAATGTCGAACGGCCAGTTTTTGACCGACGTGTCCGAGGGGATATCCGGCTCCACGTTGATGTTGCGGAGCATGTACCGCTCGGAGGGCAGATATTCCTTGTTGACAGCCACCGGCACCACGACGGTGACAACATCACCGGGGACGCCCTTCGGAGATTCCGCGCCGACATCCATCAAAACGAGTGCGTTCGCGTCGCTGGGGATAACTTTGATATCGGTATTGGGCTTCTCATCCTCGACGGGGATGCCGTCGTCCGCAAGGACCGGCAGCATCATCGCGCACAGTATCGCAAGACACATGGCGAGGCTGCCGAGTGTGGAAAGAATTTTTCTGATCTTCATGTGTTTCATCTTCTCTGTCCTCTCAAGTGGTCTAAATGGTATCTGAAAGCCTTCCGTCCCGAAGGCAGATGGTACGGTCCATATACCGGCGCATTTCCGGGTCGTGCGTGACCAGAACGAACGTGGTCTTTTCCTCGCGGAACAGCTCTGTCAGAAGCTGCATGACCTCGTCGCTGGTCTTGGTGTCGAGGTTGCCGGTCGGCTCGTCGGCCAGCACAATGGGAGGCTTTGCGATGATGGCGCGGGCAATGCCCACGCGCTGCTGTTCGCCGCCCGACAGCTCCGACGGCCGGTGCCGCAAATTGTCCTGCAAACCCACGCGGTAAAGCGCCTCCTCAGCCAACTCGTCGCGCACGCGCTTACTGACACCGCGGATGGCCAGCGGCAGCGCCACATTTTCCAGCGTCGTGTACTGCGGCATGAGGTTGTAGCTCTGGAACACAAAGCCGATGCTATTGCGCCGGAACTGGATGCGTTTTCGCTCGGACAGGATGCCGACCGGTTCACCGTCGATTTCCAGAAAGCCGTCTGTCGGGCTTTCCAGCCCGGCCAGCATGTTAAGAAGCGTGGACTTTCCGGAGCCGCTTCGTCCCATGACGCCGACGAACTCGCCGCTTTTCACGTCGAGACTCACGCCGTCAAGTGCCTTTACGGTATTGGGGCCGACTGTGTAGTATTTTTTCAGATCAGCTACAGTAATGATCTGTGCCGGTTGCTCCATACGCCCTCCTTATCCCTCTGCCTGCGGCGCAGCGTGCTGCGACGGCGGCATTTTATAGTTCTTTTCCTCGGCGATCAGGCCGAATTTTACCTTGATGCGGTTGAGCTTGGCGATCCACGGCTCGCCGACGGCCCACAAAACGAGAAACGTACAAAGCCCGTGGCAGAAATCAAAGAAAAAGCTTGAAACATACGCCGCCAATGCGGTCTTCCACGTCAGCGGGTCGACATAGGTGAGGAAAAACAGGTTCATCACCCAGCCGTAGGCGAAGCCCGTCGCCATACCGTACAGGCACAGACGAAGGGAGGCGTGATTGGTGATCCCTCTTGCAAAATAGAGCAGGTCGCCGCGGTTCGTACCGTTCGGGCAGAGCCTCGTCCAGAAGCTGCCCGTAAAATACGTCCGGTTCCGGTCGCGCCGGAAGAAGCCTCTGTTTTCGAGCAGCCCGGCCACAAAGCCGATCATGCCCCAGCAGAACATCTGCCACGGCGTCCACGGCCCCTGCCCGAAAATGAAGTTCGAGAGGAAGCCGGTCAGCGCCCCGGTCAGAAAGCCCGTTTCGGGGCCGAAGGCCACGGCGGTGATGATCACGATGGCTGAGACTGGCTTGAAGTTCGGCAGCGGAATGAGGGAAAAGAGCGTCCTGCCTACCACGCCGAGCGCGGCCATGACCGCAATGGGTACAAGCTCGCGCGCCTGCGGCTTTTTCTTCTCGAACACGAGGAAAAACGGAATGGCGCACGCGGCCAGAAAGATGAGCCCCAGCAGAATGTCGGAGTTCATCACGATGTAGTCCCAGACCGTCCGCTCACCCGCGACGTGAACAGGGGGGCGGTGCGCATGAAAATACGCAAAGCCGAGCATCAGCGGCGGCAGAACGAACGCAATGACGATGGCGGCGGCCTTCGTGCGCTTGCTTACAAAGAGTCTCTGCACGCGGCAATCACCTCCTCGCAGGTAATCGCTTGCGGCAGGTAATTCGACGCGATGCGGTTGGCGTCCGTCGTGTAAAAGCGGTTGCCCGCGAAAAATGCGTGCGGCTCGTCACCGGATAAAAGCGTGCCGTCGAACATCAGCGCACACCGTGTGGCGTACTGCGCGGCAAACTCCACATCGTGCGTCACGATCAGGATGGCTGCGCCTTCGGCTGCCAGCTTCTTTATGATCTGCGCCAGGTTCTGCTTGGCATAAGCATCGAGTCCCTTCGTCGGCTCGTCAAGCAGCAGAATGTTCGCATCTCGCAGCAGGAGCTTGCCGATCGCAAGCCGCTGCGCCTCGCCGCCGGACAGATCATAGGGATGCTGGTGCAGGAGCCGTGTCAGCTCCAGCTTTTCGGCCATTTGCAGCGCCCGCGCCTCGTCCTGCTCCGCGCTCTCCAGCAGCTCGTCCTTCACATTGTCCGTCACGAACAGCGACGCGACCATCTGCGGCAGCATGCAGAGCTTTGCGCCCTTTTGCAGCTTCACCTTGCCGCGATATGGCTTTTTAGTACCGGAAAGAACCTTTAAGAGCGTCGTCTTGCCCGCGCCGTTGCCGCCGAGCAGACAGAGAATTTCATTTGGATGCAGCGCGACTTCCGCACCGCGGAGGATATCCTTGCCAGCTTCATCCCAGCGGAACCAGAGCTCCTTCGCGCGCAGCATTTCGGTCTGCTTCGTGGGCGGCTCCTGCTTGGGAAGCGTCAGATTGTCCTTTGGTTTTATCTCGTCCATGCGCCGCCGCGCGTCGCGCACGGAAAGCGGCAGCTCCTTTGCTCCAAGCTCTGCGAAAATACGCACGGAGGCAGGAAAGCCAAAAAACACGCGGCTTTTGTCCTTTGCTCCGGACAGCTCGCAGGCGATCTCCGCGGGCTTTCCGCAGGAAAGGAGTCTTCCGTCCTCCATGACGGCCACGCGGTCTGCCGCCGGTAAGACCGCATCCAGCCGGTGCTCCGTCAGTAGAATTGCAACGCCAAGCTCGCGGTTGATGCGCTCGACCATTGCCAGAAGGTTCTGCGCGGCCAAGGGATCGAGCATGGCGGTCGGCTCGTCAAGGATGAGGATCTTCGGGTTCATTGCCAGCGCCGAGGCCATATTGAGCAGCTGCTTCTGCCCGCCGGACAGCTCGCACGTTTTTTGCCGGAACCACGGCTCCATGCCGAAAAACGCGGCCATTTCGGCGACTCTGCGGCGAATGACCGGCACGGGCAGCGCCAGATTTTCAAGTCCGAACGCCAGCTCGTGCCAGACAAAGTCCGTGACGATCTGGTTGTCCGGATTTTGCTGGATAAAGCCGATCTCCGCGGCTGCAGTATCTGCGGGCAACTCGGCAAGCGGCTTGCCGTTATAGCGCACAGTACCCTCTCTTGCGCCGGCCGGTGCAAGAGAGGGCTTGGCGTGTCGCAGCAGCGTCGTTTTGCCACAGCCGGAGGGTCCGCAGAGTACAACGTATTCTCCCGCCTCCATCGTCAGGCTGACGCTGTCCAGCGTGCGGTGTTTTGCGTTCGGATACGCAAAGCTCAGCGAATCAAACCGTAGGATCTCCACACGACAGCCTCCTTTGCCTCTAAGATGGATGGCAGCAGCATCAATGCTGCGAATAGTATAAACATGGTCATGCTGGACGGCCCCATTGTCAGCGCCGTGATGCGCGGGTAATACTCCATATACCCGTGTCCATAGCACCGCGCGACGACGCAGATACCGCAAAGCGTCAGCATGAGCGCCAGCGTGCGTGCGTCGCGTGCGTCAAAGCGGAACAGGTGGAACGTGGTGCGGCGTCTGGCTCCAAAGCCGCGCGCTTTCATGCTGTCCGCGGTCTGCACGGCGTTTTCCATGCTCATGCCGAGCAGCGCCGAAAGATTCTGCACGGCGTGCGCCAGCTTCTGAAACAGACGCGGGCTGTTATCCTGCAGCATGGCGCGGGACTGCTTGATCTGCGCAGCGTTCTGCTGCATCTGGGGTATGAACCGCAGCGCGGAGGTGATGAGCAGTGCGGTCGCTGGGGCGATCTTTCCGAACAGGTAGAGGAACTTGTCCGAGGTCATGACCTCCTGATAGCAGCCGAACCACAGGATGATCGCCGCCAACGAGCAGGCCGTCACAACGCCATATACAATGGCTTCCAGCGTGATCCACTGGTTGAACAGCAGACACAGCATTGTGACGCCGCGGTGATTGACTAAAGGGTTTCCGATGCAGACGATCAGGAACATCGGCAGCACGAAGCGCATCGTCCTGCCGAACGCCTTTCTTCCGCGCAGCGCAAGATTAAACAGAGTGCTGCCAAGAAGGGATAGCAGAACCGTTACCACATGTGGACACGCCAGCGTCAGTCCAATCACGCAGACGAAGTAGCACATGCTGACTGCCGGGTGCAGCGTGCCAAAAAAGCGCATCCGCGCATGATCAGTCATGGTTGTCCTTCCATTCCTTGCCGTAGCCATACGGGTCGCCATTTTCCAGATCGCAGCCGAGGTCACAGGTGTAGTTCCACTCGATCACGTCGCCGGGCTGGAGATAATACACGCCGCAGCCGTAGTTGGGGTACCAATCATTGACGCAGTACATCCAGCCGGACCAACGGCCGCCGTCAAACTCATAGAGGTTGTTGATGCCCTGTACATAGATGCTGCTGGCCGCGCCCTTGTACTGCATGTGAAGTTTGAATTTGTCACGAGCTTGACAGAGCACATCAAAAACGGTGTCTCCATCATTGATCTCAAAAGTTGTCGTATCGAGGATGCAGCCCGATGCTGGCACAATACCGGCCCACTTGGATTCGAGGTGCATACCGTTATTGACCGCTGTATCGCAGCGGATGGTCAATGTGACGGTATCGCCTTTCTGATCCGATTCTTCCGGCTGCTTGGTGTCCTGCGCCGGAGTATTCTGATTATCCTGGCTCTTGTTATCATCATCAGACTTCTGCGAATCGTCATCTTTCTTGACGGTTGGCTTTTTGCCAGTGTCCGTGGTTGCCTTTTCATCTGAGGCATGTTCTTCTTCGGGGTCCTCCGATGTAGCCTCCATCTGCTTTTTCAGATTTTCCGTGCCCTTTTTATAGAGATCCGCAACGGAATCAGGTTTATCCTCTGCCTTTGTGTCATCGTCCGTCTTGCCGAAGCTGAATGCGCGCTTGATCCATGCATACCAAGGCTCGTCGGCCTGTTCTTCTTCTGCGGCGTCATTGCCGGTCGATACATAGTCCAGATCGAGCATCTGGTCGTTCGCGCCGCGCGCCGTCTGGCTGCTGGAGCATGCCCCAAGCAACAAGCTGATTATTAAAACGAATGCTGCAAGTGCAGCGAGCTTCTGTCGTTCCATAATTTAAGATCCTCTTTTGATCGAAGGGTTATTTAAGACACCCCCGGTTCCGCGTTCCCAATTCGGAACCGGGGATTTCTGCGCGTCGGGGGCGACGCGCTGGCAGTTGGCTCGCAGGGGGATGGAGCCAAGGTCTTATATACAAATCTGTTCCCATGCAGATCGTATACCTAATTTATAATGGAGCCGTTTCTTCGGCTGTGGGCTGCTGCGCAGCTGCCTGTGCCGCCTTTGCGGCTTCTTTCTTGGCGGCGATCTTCGCCGCGTGCTGCTGACGGAACAGATTGAGCTGACGTTTGTACTCGGTTTTGAATTCCTGCGTCTGCCGTACATTCACACCAGCCGGGAATTTGATGCCGCGCGATTGCAGTTCAGCCATCGTGCGCCCACTGACCTTCTGGTCGAGCCAGATATCGCCGCGAAACCGGCGGCCTGCACCCTGAAACTGCTGTTTGCCTTTCTTGCCTGCCATCCTTCACACCTCCTTTCGCTGTTCTTGGAAAGGAGAGATCAGGATTCGGCTGTTACCGGCGCTTTGGCAGCGGATTTCTGGTTCCTGGCTTCTGCCTGCTTGCGCATCCGCTGCTCATAGCGTTCTTTTTTCGCGCGTTTCTTTGCGTCGCGCTCCTGATTGTAAATGAGGGTTTGCCGTTTGTATTCTTCGTTATAATGCAGGCGGCGCTCGCCGGCCGGGTAACGCTCCAACGCTTCTTTGGTGCGCTTGCGAAGAAGCTCTTCCCGCCAGTGCTGCCCGTCGAAGGTGCCGCGCCCGCCGCTCATTTGGAACCTCCGGCTTTTGCAGCCTGTTTGCGGCGTTCGGCATCCTTGCGCTTGTTTTTCTCTTTTTTCTGTTGCTTTTCCTGCTGGTGCAGCTGCTTCTGCGCTGCATATTCATCTAAATACAGCTTCGTTTCTTCCAGCTTTCGCGGCCGGGCGTTCAGCGCCCATTCGCTCTTTACGCCGATTGCCAGCAAAGCCTTCCTCCAGCTGCCGAAGCGGTATTCGATAAAGTCCCCGCCGATGATCTCCGAGCGCGTCGGTGGGCGGTCAAACTCCATGCGGCGGGCGCGAAGGTATTCTGTCAGATCATCAAGCGTATCGTCCTGATGCTCCAGCACGAACGCGACGTTCTTCATGGAAAGCGCGGCAAGTGTGCGCTGTTTAACGATCCGGTGCAGAGCGTTCTCCAGCGATTTGTCCGGATGCTGCCGTCCCATCACTGCACCCCCTTCTGAGGATGCGTGCTGCGGTACTGCTCCAGAGCCTGCCGAAGCATATCCTGCACGATTTTCCTGTCTTTGAAGGCGGGTGGATATTTGACCGTAGAGAGCGGTCCGCTGTAAATCTTGCCGAGCGCTTTTGCCCACGAACCGAAGCGGTATTCGATCAGATCGCCGCCGATGATTTCCACTTTGGCGGGGGCATGTCCGATGTCGTCCATGCAGGCTTTCAGGTAAGCCGCAAGCTCGTCTTTGGTATCGTTCTGGTGCTGAATGATAAAATCAATGTTTTTGTAGGTAATCTTCCGCTCGATCGCGGATAGCAGTTTTGCCTGACGCTCTTTTCTCTGCTGTTCTTCGTCGCGCATGATCTTCCTCCTATCGTACTTTTTCGCAGACTATCCCTATCGTGGGATAATCTGGATTGGACACAAACAAAAAAAGCGCCAATTGTTCCGTAAAAGAGGGAACAGTTGACGCCCGTGTCAAGTACAATAAGCAGATCATCGTGCTGCCTACCATACGTTTTTTGTCTGCCTTCTGCATTTCAGGGATCATAAAATAGACAGAATCCCATGCAGTGAGAATAGCGATTCTTCCGACTTGGACTGTGGATGTAATCTACATCCGCGCTCTGACTCCTACCTTCTCATGGGGCGAACCCCACAATGGCGGTCTTTCGACCACATGACCTACAAACAAAACGCTGTCTTACGCTTTGCTGCGGATCATTTTAGAGTCTTGCTTGTCCGCACGGCTCCGGGCGAGTAGCCGCGTACACTCCCAATGCACACAGCCTTCCTCTTTCATCACAGGCTCAGTCCAATACGGCTGCGACCTGTGATTACACATCCTCGGCAAACAAAAAATCACGCAGTATAAAATTGTGCGACAGCAGAATCGGTTTTCTCTTTTGTGGTATCCTAACCGTGTGTACGGCGAGGATTTTTTCTCGTAAAGTGTTCCACTTTACGTGAATGCGAAAACCCAAGATATTCTGCTTTCACCTCTATTATACAGGCATATATAGAAAAGTCAATCCAGTTTCGGTCTTTCATTCATCAATTTTTAACAAATTTCCTTGCATAAAAAGTATGCAACGTTATTATGTGAACCTGCATCATATGGTGCAGAGCAATTCTGTCTTGTATTTGCCGTCACGATTCTGGTACAAAGGAAAGGTTGCGTATGTCGAAGCACGGAGAGAACATCTATCGCCGCAAGGATGGCCGCTGGGAAGCGCGGTATATCTTCATGCGTCTGCCAGATGGGAAGGCAAAATACAAGTCCGTTTACGGGAAAACGCACGATATTGCCAAGGAAAAGCAGCTGGCGGGTATGCTGGCACTGGCAAAGGATGAAACTTCGCCCTGCGTCCTGACGGTAAAAGAGCTTTTCACGCAGTATCTTGCGCAGGCTGACGTGAAAACCTCCACGCGCGAACGGTACTGGTTCATGCTCGAACGACACATCCTTCCGTACTTTGGGAAGACGCCCGCCTCCCAGCTGACGGCGAAGGAGCTTTCCGCTTTTCTGCTGCATCTGAAGAAGAATGGGAGGCTGGACGGGAAAGGCGGCTTGTCCGCAAAAACCGTGCGCGATCTGGCTGTTCTGATGAAAACGCTTCTTCGCTTCGCGCAGCGCGAATACCACTGCGTCTGCGACGCGCTGAACATGAAACTGCCTGCCTGCGCGCAGAAAAATATCGAGGTTCTCTCCGAGCAAGAGCTGGCGGTCATGAGCAAAGCCCTATCGCCGTCAACGAAGATCACCTGCGCGGTCATGCTTGCGCTTCACGCGGGGCTTCGCGTCGGCGAGGTCTGTGCGCTGCGTGTGCGCGATATTGATTTCATGACCGGAACCATCCAAATCTGCCGTTCCGTGCAGCGAATGACGCTGAACGGGAAGTCGCAGCTGCTTGTGCAGCGCCCGAAAAGCGACAGCTCGGAACGGGTCGTGCCGCTTCACTCGGAATTATTGCTCTTGCTGCGGAAAATTACCGCAGGTATGCAGCCCGACGCTTATGTCATGACCGGTTCGGTTGACCGGCCTATGGACCCGCGCACCTGTCAGTACCAGTTTACCGTGCTTCTCAAGCGCTGCGGTATCCGTCACCGGGGTTTCCATGCCTTACGGCATACGTTCGCCACGCGCTGTATTGAGAACGGAGCAGATATCAAAAGCGTCAGTGAGATGCTGGGGCACGCAGACATCAAGACCACATTAAAACTATATGTTCATCCGTCGCTTGAGAGCAAGCGGCGCTGTATACAGAGCGTCGGCGTTTTGCAGATCGGCGCATAACGCGCAAAATTCAATACGGTTTCGCCCGCCGATACGGTACCGTGTCGGCGGTTTTTTTGTGCCTATTTGCAGTCAGTATTCCCGTCATCAACACAGGAACCCCTGACGCTGCAAGTGCTTGGACGCTAATTTACGTACAGTGGAACACTTTACGTGAATTTTTTTCAACTACTCGGCGCAGATAGCTTGCTCTGCAACGGCGCTTCCAGGCTGTTTGGGCAGAGAATAAATTCCCACGCTGCTTCTATATGCTTTATTTGATAGAGAGCCGCAAAAGTGACAAGCGGAGTGAAATATTTTCCGCACCTTGCTGATAGCTAGGATAATATAGCCGCTGGCAGCTTCAATTTTCTTGTTCATGCTGATTATAATGTTGCTAAAGTTTTTTTAACTATCAGTTAGGTTGACGGGCAAAAACATGAACAAAAACAAAAACAAGAATGAATTACAACTACGAATCGGTGAAAATGTTCGTCGATGCAGGGATTCCAAAGGGCTTACTCAAGAAAAATTGGCAGAAATATGCGATTTCAGTGCAGCTTATTGTTCGCAAATAGAAACTGGGCGGCGTATGATGTCCATCGAAACACTGGTTCAGGTGGCAGAAGGCCTGCAAACTAGTGCCGATATCCTGATTTACGGCAGCACAAAAGACGGGCGAATTTTACACATTGTAAAAATGCTGGAGAGTATGCCAAATGATGATTTGGAGTTTATTGAAAACAACATTCTTTTAGTGTGTAACTGGCTCAGCCAAAAATCAAAATAACGACTTGGAGGTATTGGATTGTTCCGGAGGTGGAAACAGGATGCAGCAAAATGATCCTTTACACCAGTTGTATGTTGAGCACTACAGTTGCCTTTTTCGCTTTGCGCGGAGCTATGTTAATCAGGATCTTGCAGAAGATCTTGTCCAAGAAACATTCTTAATTGCGCAAAAACGAATCGACCGAGTAATAAGCAGCGAAAACCCAAAAGGATGGCTGATTAACACATTGAGAAATGTGATTGGCAATACATATCAGAAGCGAAAATTCATATGTACACAGTTGATTTCTGAATCAGTCGCTGATACATCCAGTGAATACGTGTACCCTGTCAACGATATGTACGCTGGGTTGATCGATGAAGAGGCCTTGGCCCTTTTGATTTGGATATATTGTGAAGACACAAGTTATCAGGACGCAGCCAATCGCCTTGGTATTTCACTGGATGCCTGCAAAAAACGCATCCAGCGGGCAAAGCTGGCGCTGAAAAAAGCAATCGAAAAAAATAAATTGCTTTAGGGTGTCACTTTTGGGCGATGTATTCAAATAGTTCTTATGAAAGGGGGCTTACGGAATGCAAAAGGATAGCGGAGCCAGTTTCGCCGAAACAATCTATCGAAAAATGTCCGACGAAGAACTGCAAAACACTCTCCGCTGCGAAACATTTTCGGATGGTGCGCTAGATACCAGACAAATAGAGATGATCCTTGCGGAAATGAAGCGGCGTGGTATCAACAACCCCTCTCGCTCTCCGGAAGAAGCATGGAACGAATTTGAGCAGGAGTATTCTGAAAAAGAATCCAGCTATATGGACTACGTTCCGGATAGAAACGAGGAAGCCGCATACAGCAAAAAACCGGCGCTGGCACCTCGGCACAGACTGGTGCGAAAACTTGCCATTCTTGCCGCCGTCCTATCAGTCCTGATTGCTTCGCTGCTGACAGTACAGGCAAGCGGCGTCGACGTTTTTGGCACAATAGCCAGGTGGACTGCGGAGCTGTTCAGCTTTGGAAGAACTGAGGAAACTCATGGCCTTGTCGTTGATGGAAAATGGCCAGAGATCGACCTGAGTGAAAATCAACAGTTTGCGTCGCTGCAGGAGGCCCTTGATTTCTATGGTGTAACAGAGGTTGCCGAGCCTCGCTGGATCCCCGACGGATTTACGCAAAAAAAGGTTGTTGTGAAATCAAATGGGGTATGGCTGACTTTCCTCGCATGGTACGCGGATGCAGACAGCAAGTCCATCGTAATTGATTTTGACAGCTATGAATCTCTACCTGCTAACTATTACGAAAAGTTAGAAAGCGATCCGGAAACTATTGAAATTGGCAATATTAAATATAATATTGTTAGCAACGTTGATAACTGTACTGCGGCATGGATCACATCTCACTTTGAATGCTATATTAGCACCCCAATAGATGTTTCGACATTAAAGAAAATCATTCTATCAATGCGGTGAATTTAGAAAGGAGAATTTTCTTTGAAAATAACAAAGACTTTGCGAGTCCTATTTCTCGTTGTTGCTATTTCTGTTTTGCTATCAGTGGCGGCCTTTGCAGCGCCTATGAGAGCCAGTAAATATCTTTCGGTGTATAGTGCGCGTTTAATGAAAACATCGAATGGAGATTTGAGCCTTTACTTTCATGTGACAGCACCAGCCACAATGGACCACTTGGGTGCCAGCAGAATCGCCATACAGAGATACACGGGATCTTACTGGCGGACAGAATACAATTTTACATATCCAGAAACACCTGAACTCCAGGACGAAGACGTAGCTGTGTTTTTAACAACAATTACTTATACACCGCAGTATCCGACCAGCAGCTACCGCGCGGTCGTTACGTTTTATGCAGCAAACGCGGAGGGATTTGATACCGGGGTCTATACAGCGGAGTAAAATTGCCTGAGTAAAGATACCGATGCCGCTTCATTGGGTTTCGAGCCTGATGAAGCGGCATTTTTCAATGAAGGACAATGACTTCAAATCACGTTTTAATATGAAGGCTGTCACTTTTCTACAATTTCATTAAATATATTACTTGTAGGAGGATGTGGAACATGAAAAAGTATCTATGGAAAGATCAGGCCAGATTATGACAGCAGTTTTTCTGCACAGTTTTTGCAGGAAATTTGCTGGGTGCTTGTACTTGTTTTTTCATAAGTGCCTGTGCTATTCTTAAAATGGAAAAAAACAGATGCTCTGAATGGACCGATTCAGAGTCATCTGTTTTTGCTTTTTTGTATTCCGCACCCATAGAAATTTATGGAGTTTGAAGGAGTGCTGCTCATGGGGAAAGATGTGAATCAATATGTCTTATCGCTTTTGGAGAACTATCCGGAAACATCAAAAAGAATCGAACTCATGCGCTACGAACTATATTCCTCTATGGTCGTTTCACCGCAGGAAATGATAGAGGTCATGTCCTTTTCTAAAAAGGATGCTGAGATGAACGCGAAATACCCGCATACTGTGCCGGAAATTGCGTTATGTTATAAAGAGGTCGCCAAGCGGCTCAATCGTGAGATCACCGAGGGTGCCATAAATCAATATATCGCCATGGTTCGAGAACGGGATCGGCTGCACCATCGCATAGGCCTTTTAGAACCACGGCAGGCTGAAATCATACGGGAATACTACTTCTACCAGAACAGCTGGAATGAAATTTCAAAGAGCATGGGTATCTCGGTACGGACGGCTTATTCGGTACGACAACAAGCGGTCGATGCACTTGTCCAGATGTATGCGTTCACCGGAGCTGTTTTTGACGGGCCGGAAGAATGAGGCCCTTAATATATTACGGGACCTGCGGACCTGAAAAGAGAAACATCTTTCAAAATAAAGTGGCGGTCTGTGCCCGTTTGCCATTGCATACCCCGCAGAGCTGTCGTACAATAACTATACGAGTCAGCTTCTGCACCTTGAAAAGTTCATATTTTACTTCGTATGAGGAGGATTCCACCATGGAAAAGAGAGAAAATGAAACCTTGACTGTACGGGATATCAAGCAGATCCTGAACATCAGCATCAACGCTGCGTACAATCTGATCCAC
>OIWM01000945.1_pt1 | contig 31774 bp, 26 predicted proteins | sample 1587451 | NCBI WGS metagenome assembly OIWM01 (sample SAMEA3888907, study PRJEB22519) | human gut metagenome | biome: human gut; feature: human-associated habitat; material: faeces | place: Denmark | collected 2011
TTGCGAGACTGGGCTGGTTTAATGGAACGATTACGGCCATCGCCTATCAGAAGTTGCATTATTCGGTACGGATGTCTGTAAAGATTGCAAATCTTTTGGTGTTTCATTCCGGCCAAAAGGAAAACCCGGATATGAATACGGTGATCCATACCGGAATTGATGCGTATTTCCTGCTGGACAAGCCGGAGGAGATGTCACGAAAAATAAAGGTCTTTTTCGCCGAAGTACACGAAGCATTTGAAAAGGCACGAAGAGACGGATTAATTGAATAATGCATGCGCCGCCGGGGTGCCCCGGCGGCGTTTTGCGTACTGGAAAAGTCCGTGTTTTTTTCAGCAAAGCATGGTACAGTATGATTATGAGAAAAAGGACGAACCATTACCGGGCGTCTGCCGTATGTGCGGAACACGCCGGGAAAACAGCCGGGCGATCACGCGGGACATCTGGCGGGCGACCGCTTCGGCGGCTCCGGAGGATTGGACAATCTGGTGTCGCAGTACTGGCTCGTGAACCTGAGTTCTTATAGAAAATTGGAGAACGATTGGAAACGAGCAATACAAGACGGGAAAAATGTGGATGTAAATGTCCGTGTTGAGTACAACGGAAGTGATTTGCGTCCAAGCGCCTTTTCCATAGAGTATACGATTGATGGAGAAACCGTAACAAAGTATATAACAAATGATTTTTTGGGAGGGTTGAGCTAACATGACGTTTCAAGAACTGCACAATAATCTCAAAGCACGGTGCAAGAAAGCTGCGGCGGAGGGGCGTCCGTTTGAGGACCTGTTTTCTGCGTTTCAGAGCGAAATGATCCGGCAAGGTATTGCCCTTGCGGAAAATCGGGCGGAAAAGATCTATATTTATTCCGATTTGGAAGATGGAGCGTTTACGGCGCAACCGCTTTTCCGGATCAATGGGGAATACTATACGGAAGGCGGTATAGCAAAAGCAGTAAAGAAAGGTAAAATGCCGTCCTCTCTTTCAAAACAAGAGAAGAGCGATATAAGATGGACGATCATGGCCTATGCAGTTGCCGTCCGTTGGCTGTGCAGAGACTATGGAAGAGACATTCCGACTGTGATCAAACTCATTTACGATGCCAAAACCCGCCAAGTGAGAGCGCAATACGGCTACGAGCGGTTGAAATCTTTGAGCGAATACGACGATAATGCCCGCTGCCGCATGTGGTTCGACGAGATCCGGGCAAAGAATCTGTAAAACCAAATCACCGCGCTGCGCCGCCGGAGGGAGACCCCCGGCGGCGTTTTTGTGTTCGGCATTATCACGGAACGTGTTCAGATTGGGCGCGGGAATTGGCAAATGAGCAATTTGCGCCGGAGAAAGACCATGAATATTCAATGGATACACGATTCGTGAAAAACGACGAAAAAGCTGCCGTTCACGAACCGTGTTTCCATGCTACCATTAAATCACCGTAAGGGAATTCGCGGGCCGGGGCGAACACCGGCAGAAAGGAGTCCGAGATGGACGAAAACGAAAGATCGGAAGAGATCGGGGAGGTCGTGTCTCCCGCGGAGGACGGCTCGGCGGAGCAGAGGGACAGCGCTCCCACGCCGCAGAGCCACGAGGACAATCGCCAATTCCAGGCGGCGAGACTGGGGGGCGAACGCGCCGGATACGAGCGGGCGATGCGTGAGCTGGCCGGGCGCGAGAGCGAGCGGCGCTCGCGCGAGGAAGAGCAGATGCGCTTTATCGCCGAGGACGCGCGCGAGTTTGCCCGCCGGTATCCGGAGGCGGATCTCGCGGGGCTGGACGCTTCGGAGAGCTTTCGCCGTTTCTGCGGCAGCCGCTACGGCAGAGAGCCGCTGAGCGAGCTGTACGCGGATTATCTGGAGGTCGCCGGCGGCGCGCTGCGGGCCGCGCAGGCGAGAAGGGAAAGCCGGGCTGCACGGTCTACGGGCAGCGGCGGCAGCGGGGTCTATGAGGCGCTCAACGCCCGGCAGCAGTCGGAGCTGGACGCGTGGAACCGCGCGTTTCCGCAGATGAAAATGTCGGCTCGCGAGTATCTGAGCCGAAACAAATGAACGGGAAAGGAGACAAAACATGAGACCCATCCAGAATGCGGGCGGCGAAGAGACGATCCGTGCGCGCAGCTACCCGGTGGCAAAGGCCACGGCGATCACCGCCGGACAGGTGGTGCAGCTTTCCGGAGGCAAAGTCGTTCCGGCGGCTGCCGCGCAGACCGCTGCCATTCTCGGCATCGCCGGAGAGGACCACAGCGGCACGGAGGACATTCTCAATCCGCGCGCGGACGGGGACGAGATCCTTGTCTGCGATAATCCGGGGCTGATCTTTGAATGTCCCGTGCCGACGATCAGGGCCGCGAGCGGCAGCGCCGCGACGCTCGTTCCGGCAAGCGGGGATATTGCTGCCGGCGCGGCGGACGACGCCTACAACGCCGCGGTGCTCGTACTCAAAAGCAAGGCCGCGGGCAGCAGCAACAGCGATAAGCCCGGCACGCGCCGCGCCGTGACGGACTATGCGAAGAGCGGCACGGTGCTTACGCTTGAGACCGGCGGCACACCCGCCGCCGGGGACGAGTATGAGTTCTACCCCGCGCTCGGCAGCGCCGTGTGTGCGCTCAACGCCAAGGCTACGGCGCTCGTTGTGAGCGCGACGGGCGCCACGGCGGTGCGCTGCATCGGCCACGATTACGAGCGTCACGCGATCCGCTGCATCGCCGCGGCGCATACGCTCGCGGCAAAATCCTGAAAAACGAAAACAGAAAAGGAGATCAATGAATCAATGAGCAGCACTTTCAAAAACTGGACCAGCGACAACTATGCGTTCGTGGGCAAGGCGTTCGACTATGCTTACGCCGACCGCCTCAATAAGCTCTCGCCCGTTGTCGGCGAGGTGAACGCCAAGAGCATCGACTACGAGCTGACCGGCTCCGGCGGCTACGGCGAAGCGCCCCGCTACGACGGCGAGAATCTCAACGAGGGCAGTCTCAAGCGCGGCTTTAAGACCGTGATCACGCCGGTCGAGTACACGCTCTCCATCCCCGTCGGCTACAAGGAGGCCAAGGTGGACAAGATGGGCGAGACCAAGAAGGTCGGCACGAAGCTCGGCGACAGCATGGCGCTCACCGTGTATCTGCACGTTCTGCGCATGTTCGCCAACGCCTGGAACACCGACGGAAAGCACAACGGCGGCGACGGCGTGAGCTGGGCCAACGCCGCGCACCCTGTCGCCTCGCGCGGCTCCTCGGGCCGAACGTTTGTGGCCGATACCGACGCCGGTACATACTCGAACATCTCCACGGACGCCTTCTCCGTTTCCGCCATCACGGCGGCGCAGGCTCGTGCCAACCGATTTCTCACGCCCGACGGTATGCCGTTCCTGTGTGACTTTGACACGGTGCTCATTGCGCCGGAGCTCGAAGAGAAGGCGAAGAAGATGTTCGGTGAGAACGCCCGACTGATGCCTGCCGCCGATCCCGAGAGCGCCTACAACGCCGCAAACCCCGTGTACGGCATGCGCTACATCGTCATGGGCGGCGGTGCGGACGGCTTTACGAGCAAGCAGTGGGCGGTGTGCGACCGCCGACTGATGAAGGAGCTTGTGAACATCGTCTATAACACGCGCCCGACGGTGATGCAGTCGCCGCAGGACAACCCGCTGAAGGATCTTTACACCGCGTATGCCGACTTCGGCGTCGGCTGGGGCGACGCAAGACAGATCATTTTTGGAAATCCTTCCTGATTGCGGGGAACAGACGGGGCAAACCCCTCAGGCAGCGGCGCTGCCGCTGCCAGCCCCGCCCCCCTCTCTGTCGCCTGCGGCGACATCTCTCCCCGCCGGGGAGAGTCTGCCCCTGTTAGGGGAGGCAAGTGGGTTTGCGGAAAACTATCTTGGCTCCCCTCGTCAGGGGAGCTGGCGCGGCGCAAAGCGCCGTGACTGAGGGGTTTCTTAGCCGCCGCTTCCCGATACCCGATCCTCTTTCCTTATATAAATAGGAGACTTCGGTATCAGAGAGCCGCGGCAACGGCGGCGGAGGTAGTTTCGGCGCGGGGCGGCTCCTGCGTGCGGATGGCCTTGATCTCGCCTTTTTTCACCGTGACGGTCACATGCCCGCTGGAGAGTTGGCGCATGGTGCGCAGCAGCTCCCATTCCGCGGCGGAGATGCCGAGCGTTTCCGCCTGTTCGGCTTCCAGCTCGCGGTTGATGCGGCCCATCACGTCCGTCCAGCGGCCGAGCCGCGCTTCAAAGTATTGCAGGCCGACGGTTTTCACGGGCTTGAGGTTTTTCCCCTGCTTGCGCTTCATTTCCTTGAGCAGCGCATAGAGCTCCTCGTCCGTGTCGTTCGCGTGGTCGCGGGCGAATTGCTCCTCCGCGGCCTTTCGCACCGGTTCGGCCAGAACCTGCTGGATATGCGCCTGATTCAGCATGCCGCGCGATTTCGCCGTCATTCTGTTCGACATCGTGTGCCTCTCCTCGTACAGTTTTTTGACATAGCAATGCCCGGAGACGCGAAAATGCCGCTATTCCCGCTGTGGGAGTTTTTCGGCCTTTTCCGTCTTCGGAAAACAAAAAACGCCGACCTCTTTCCCTTGCGGGAAAGGATCAGCGGATTCGTCTTCATTACTGTACATACGGAGAGCTCGCCCGCTGTCAGATGGTCCCGGACATGATAATTCTTCTGGCTTACGATCTGGAGAATCGCTTCTCCGCGCCCGTATCCTACCTTCTCCCGGAGCCTTGCTCCGAAATGGCGGACTTTCGTCCCGACGGCTTTCGCCGCTTCGGTACGGACTCACGCATACAGTACCGTGCGTGCAAGGGGATTCGCACCCCTTTTCTTTTTTCACCGGCGCCTGACTCGTTGCTGAGCCTTTACAGCGGACGGCTATGTGTCCTTGCAGACCTATTCAGTTGAGTGACTGAAACAAAAAGCAGACAATTCCTTTTACCTGTGGTATGTTTTAAAACGTCAAGATGTAGTATATAAAAAACAAATGCATCGCTATATCTTCGATTGCTTCTTTGAAACAAAAAGTCTACCATTATTTCGAGCGGTTTTGGCAAAATCATGTGCTTTCTTCGCCGCAACATACCGGAGAAAGGGATAGAAAAACCGAAAAAGCTATGCTATGATACGAAAATGGAAAGGCCAAATAGCAGAAAGGGTGGTTTTGCCCCATGCAGAAGAAAAAAATCGCCAATCTCATCATGGTGCTCATCATTGCGATGCTCGCCGCCGGCGGCGGGCTCTGGGCGTTCAGCCAAAGGGACGCCGCCCCTGCCGCGCTCGGCACGGAGTACCATATACAAAAATTGAATGATACTGCACTGACCGAGCCGGAGCAGGAACTCACATGCACCATCACGATCCGGTGCGACACCGTGCTCCAAAGCCTTGATTCACTACGCGAGGAGAAACTCCCCTATGTCCCGCGCGACGGCGTGATGCTGCCGGAGACGACGGTTTCCTTTGCCGAGGGAGAGACGGCGTTCGGCGTATTGCAGCGCGTCTGCACCGCATCAGAGCTGCAGCTCGAATACAGCTGGACGCCGCTCTACGACAGCTATTACATTGAGGGCATCGGCCATCTCTATGAGTTCGACGCCGGGCCGGAGTCCGGCTGGATGTACAAGGTCAACGGCACGTTCCCCAATTACGGCTGCTCAAGCTATGTACTCACGGGCGGCGAGGAAATCGTCTGGTGCTACACCTGCGCCGGGCTCGGCGACGACGTCGGCGCGGCAGGCATGGTGAAATGAGAGCAGACGCCTTTTCCAAGCGGCATCCGGCGGTGAACTTTGTGTTCTTCCTCGGCGCCATTCTCGGCGGGATGCTCAACCAGCACCCGGCGTATCTGCTCGCGGGGGTCGTCAGCGGCGCGGCTTATTATCTTCTGCTGCATGGGCGGCGGGGCTGGCGGTTCATCGGGGGGCTTGTTCCCCTGTTTCTCGTGTTCACGGCGGTCAATCCGCTCTTTAATACATACGGGGCGACGCTGCTCTTTACATACTTTGACCGCCCGTACACGCTCGAAGCACTCTATTACGGCGCGGCGCTCGCGGCGGTGTTCGTCAATATGCTGCTCTGGTTCGGCTGCTATAACGCCGTGCTGACAAGCGACAAGTTCACGAGCCTTTTCGGCAATCTGATTCCGGCGCTCTCGCTTTTGCTCGTGATGGTGCTGCGCATGATCCCCAATCTGATGCGAAAGGCCCGGCAGATCGCCGGGGCCAGAGCGTCCATCGGGCGGGGCGTTTCCGAACAGGACGGCACAAAGGAAAAGCTCGCCGAGGGGATGACCGTGCTCGGTACGCTGACATCGTGGGCGCTCGAGGGCGGTATCGTAACGGCGGACTCCATGCGCAGCCGCGGCTACGGCTGCGCGAAGCGGACGAGCTTCCAGCGCTACGCGATGACCGGCACGGACTGGCTGCTGCTTGCGCTGGAGATCGCGCTGCCGGTGCTCGTTCTTGCTTTCGGCGACGCTGAAGCGGCGTATACGCCGGACCTCTATATTGCTCCCCTCCAGGGACTGCCGGTGCTCGGCTTTGCCGCCTACGCCGCATTTCTTCTGATCCCCACCGTTCTACATATAAAGGAGACCGTTCAATGGAACATTTCGATATCCAGAATCTGACCTTTTCTCACGCCGCGGCGAAGGGTAAGCTCTCGCTCGACGGCGTTTCGCTGCGCATCCGCGCGGGGGAATTTCTCGTGCTCTGCGGACGCTCCGGCAGCGGCAAGACCACGCTGCTGCGCCATCTCAAAACGGTGCTCACGCCGAACGGCAAGCGCAGCGGCGAGATCCTTTTCTGCGGCACGCCGCTTTCGCAGGTGTCCGAGCGCGACCAGGCCGCGAAGATCGGCTTCGTGATGCAGAACCCGGACGATCAGATCGTCACGGACAAGGTCTGGCACGAGCTCGCGTTCGGGCTCGAAAGTCTCGGCTGCGACCAGACGGCCATGCGCACGCGTGTGGCGGAAATGGCCTGCTATTTCGGCATTCAGGACTGGTTCCACCGCGATGTGGCCACGCTCTCCGGCGGACAGAAGCAGCTTTTGAATCTCGCTTCCATCATGGCGATGCAGCCGGAGGTGCTGATCCTCGACGAGCCTACGAGCCAGCTTGACCCCATCGCCGCGAGCGATTTTCTCAACACCGTGCGCAAGATCAACACCGAGCTCGGCACGACCGTCATCATCACCGAGCACCGGCTCGAGGATATTTTCCCCTACGCCGACCGCGCCGTCGTGATGGACGGCGGGAAGATCATCGCGGACGACGCGCCCGCGAACGTCGGGCAGCTGCTCTTTGAGCAGAAGAATCCCATGTTCGCCGCCATGCCCACGCCCGTGCGCGTATTCTACGGCACGGGCTGCACCGGGGAAAGCCCGCTGACCGTCCGGCAGGGACGGAATTGGCTGAGCGGCGAATTCCCCGCCGCGCCGAAGCTCAAGGCCGAACCCGCGAGCGCTCCGGCGGAAGTCGAAAATCCGGCGCTGAGCTTGAAGGAACTGTGGTTCCGGTATGAAAAAGACGGCCGGGACATCCTGCGCGGCGTGTCCGCGGAGATTCCTGCCGGGGAAATTTCCGCCATTCTCGGCGGCAACGGCGCGGGCAAATCCACAACGCTCAAAGCCATCTGCGGCATCTGCCGCCCATACCGTGGAAAAATCCGGCTCTTCGGCAAGCCGATGGAGAAATACAGCACGAAGGAGCTCTTCCGCGGCTGCATCGCCATGCTGCCGCAGGACCCCAAGAGCCTGTTCGTGAAAAAGACCGTGCGGGAAGACCTCGCGGAGATGACCGCCGACGCGGACAAGATCGCGCGCACGGCGGAGCTCTGCCAGATCACGCCGCTGCTCGAGAGCCACCCTTACGATCTCTCCGGCGGCGAGCAGCAGCGTGCCGCGCTTGCCAAGGTGCTGCTCACCGAGCCGAAGCTCCTGCTGCTCGACGAGCCGACAAAGGGCATCGACAGCTTCTTCAAGGAGACGTTCGCCGCGATCCTCGCCGATCTGAAAAAGCAGGGCATCACCATCGTCATGGTGTCGCATGATGTGGAATTCTGCGCCCGGTACGCCGACCGCGTGTCCATGTTCTTCGATGGGCAGATCCTCACGACCGACACGCCGCGCCGGTTCTTCGGCAACAACAGCTTCTATACGACCGCGGCGCACCGCATGAGCCGCCATGTGTTCAACATGGCCGTCACAGCGGAGGACGTCATCGACCTCTACCGGAAAAACAAGGAGGCCTGATCCGTGAAAAAGTCCCATATCGTGATGCTTGCGGATTTTCTCCTTGTTATTCCGCTGACACTGTTCCTTTGTATGCGTCTCCCCGGCCGGGGCTACTATATCACAAGCACCCTCGTCATTGTGGAGCTGCTCGTGCCGTTCCTGCTGGCGTTTGAGAGCCGGAAGCCGCAGGCGCGCGAGCTTGTAGTGATCGCGGTGCTCTCCGCGCTGGCCGTAGCCGCGCGCGTGGTGATCCCGCTGCCGCACTTCAAGGCGATCTTCGCCGTTATCATGCTCTCCGGCATCGCGTTTGGGCCGGAGGCGGGCTTTATGGTGGGCGCGGTCAGCGCGCTTGCAAGCAACTTTTTCTATGGGCAGGGCGCGTATACGCCGTGGCAGATGTTTGCCTACGGTGCGGGCGGCATGCTCGCCGGGTTCCTGTTTGCGAAAAACCGCCTGCCGAAAAAGCCCGTTGCAATGGGAACCTTCGGCTTTCTCGCCGTGCTGCTGTTCGTCGGGCCGCTGCTCGACACCTGCACCGTGTTCCTCACGCTGCCGGTCATCAACGCGCAGACGGCGTGGCCGCTCTATGTATCCGGCTTCCCGGTCAATCTGAGTCAGGGGCTCTGCACGCTGCTCACGATGCTCCTTTTCGGCAAGCCCCTGCTCGAAAAGCTCGACCGCGTGAAGCTCCAATACGGGATGGGGGAAGACGATGGGGTTTGAATTCTGCCACCCGGCGGTGAATTTTATTTTCTTCGCCGCCGCGCTCTATGGCAGTATTGCGTTCTCGCACCCGGTGTTTCTTGCCATCGCCTACGCCGCCGCGTTTGCCTACAGCGTCCGGCGGGGCGGACGGCGCGCGCTCGTTTTCGATCTCTGTCTCGTGCCGCTCGTTTTGGTTTTTGCGCTCTGCTACGCCGGAAGCCATCACTTCGGCGTGACCGTGCTGCGGCAGAACTTCATCGGGAACAGCATGACGGCGGAGAGCCTTGTCTACGGGCTTGTCCTCGGCGTGCGTGCGGCGTGCGTGTGCATGTGGTGCAGCGCTCTCTTCCGCGTCGTGTCGTCCGACAAGGTCGTGTATCTCTTCGGGCGCGTGAGTCCGCGGCTCGCGCTCTTTCTCACGATACTGCTGCGGCTCATCCCGCGCCTGAACCGCGAGGCCGGGCGCATCGATCTCGCCCAAAAGGGCATCGGCCGCGGCAGCGATCAGGGGAATGTCTGGGAACGGTTTGTGCATTGCCTTCGCATTTTCTCCATGCTGATCACTTGGCTCATTCAGGCGCTCGCGCTCGAAGCCGATTCCATGAAGAGCCGGGGAAGTGCACTCCGCGGCCGGACGGCGTTTTCTATTTATCGCTTTGATAACCGCGACCGCGCTTTCGTCATCGCGCTTTTTTCCGGCATCATCCTGACCGGCATGGGCGCCATCCTCGGCGCGACGGAGATGTTCTACGACCCGGTCATTCTCTGGAAGCCGCTGAACGGCCTCGCCGCCGCCTCTGCAGTGGGCTACGCCTTTCTGTGCCTTCTCCCCCTTGGGCTGGAGCTCTGGACGGAGTGCCGCTTTGAACGGCTGCGCCGCATGGCGTGACCTACGGCGTTTCGCGCACCCAGCGCAGGAACGTCGGCTGCGATATGCCCAACCGCTCCGCCGCGGCACGCGAACTCATCTCGCCGCTATTCCAGCGGCGGTATACCTCCGCGAATGCGGGCGGAACTTCCAGTCGCGGGCGGCCAAACGTCTGCCCGCGCGCCCGTGCGGCGGCAATGCCCTCGGCCTGCCGTTGGCGGATTAAGACACGCTCCGTTTCTGCCACATAGCTGAGAAGCTGCAAAACGATATCCGCCGTCAGCGTTCCGGCGAGATCGCGCTCCTGCCGCGTATCGAGCAGCGGCATATCCAGCACCACGACGCCCACGCGCCGCTCGTGTGTGAGAATTCGCCATTGCTCCAAAATTTCGCGGTAGTTCCGCCCTAACCGGTCAATGGATTTGACGGCCAGCGTGTCGCCGGGGCGCAGCCGCCGCACGAGCCGACGGTAGGCCGGGCGGTCAAAGTCCTTTCCGGACTGCCGGTCGGTGAAGATGCGCTCATCCTCCACGCCGAATTCGCGCAGCGCCAGAAGCTGGCGCGCCTCATTCTGCTCGCGGGTCGATACCCGCGCATAGCCAAAGATCTGTGCCATGAGAAAACCTCCGTTTATCAGAATGACAACAGTGTAACAGCTCACTCCGCCGCGCTGCCGGATCTTTGGCAAATCTCTCTTTTCCATCTTTCATAAGGAACCTTCTTTGATACTGCCCGTTGTTCGCTGCCGAATCTGACTGTGCCGTATCATGGAAGGTTTTTTCTTTATATTTGGACACTGTAAATGCATGAGTTTTGACAGGCTGACTGCCTGTTTAACAAGAATAGATGCAGAATACAAAGCGCCTGAACTCGCACAGACGAGCAAAAAGCACTCTTTCAGCGAATTTGCTGAAAGGGTGCTTTTTGTTTATCTTGCGTTGGCAATGCTGGATCGCTGCATACCCGTAGCCTCCGATTGATTTCCCACCAAAAACAATCGGAGGTACATACAATGCACGATAGGAAAAGCCTGTATTCACGAAACAAGCGGAACAGCCGCGCCATCCTCTGCCCGGACGCCTTTGAGCAGGATCATCCGCTCACGCCCGAGCAGTTTTCGTCTGAGGAGGAGTTCCAGTTCTGGAAAACGTGGTCGGACGAGGATTACCACAACTGGGAACAGGCAGATCATATTTACTCAGACCACACATCGCCCCTTACGGAATATTCCGCCGCAGAGCCGTCTCCGGAGGACATGATACTCGCCCGCCTTGACCGGCAAGAGAGCGTAGCGTTCGCGCAAAGCTCCTTGCAGAAGATCCGCGGGATCGTCACAGAAAAGCAGTACCGCCGCATCCGGATGTACTGCGAAGGTATGACGTACCGGGAAATTGCAGAGAAGGAGGGGGTGTCTGCCAAGAACGTTTTCAAGTCCGTCATGGCCGGAAAAAAGAAAATTTCAAAAAATTTGGAAAAAGGGGGTAACAAATGAGCGAAAAATCCGCGTTGGGTGAGAGGGTGATGTTTCCCTCACCGTACCTTGACAAGTTCATAGCCATTCACCAGATACATTCCCATGTGCCGCGAGAGCGAAGTCCGCCGGGTGACACGCCATGACCCTTATGGAGAGCGATACCGTCAGCCCGGAACTGCCGGACAGCCGCCGGCACGGCCATGACCGCGCATGGGGACAATGATACTTCCGCCCAGCCACAGTTCACACAATGGGGGCGGCTCGGAGAGATCCTCGGAGGAGTGCAATTCTCATGGAGCAGCACGGCACGCTGCCGTCTGGTGACTTCCCTGTCCGGGGGTGTCGAGGACAAATACGGGCCTACATAGAAAGTGAAAGGAGGAACGCAAATGTTCCCGATCTGGTTTTTCCACGGAGTGCCGCCGGACAGAGCGGCAGGCACACCCCACACTACGGCAAGGAGGAAAATACCCCTTTGAAAACACGATACAAAATTCTGGCTCTCATCCTTGCGCTTCTTTGCCTTCTGAGTTTCCCCTGTCCCGCGGTTTTGGCGGCGGAGCCGGAGGGGGACGAATCTGTAGAAGAAGCAGCGCCGTCTGCGGAAGACGTGCAGGAAGAGGAAGGCGCAGAACAGCCGGAGCAAACGATTCCTCTGGCCAAGGCTCCCATGCTGAAAGCCGCTGCCGCCACGGCGCTCATCACGTTCGACTATGTCTACGACTCCGCCGGGCAGTACGTTTACTACCAGCACCCCTTTTATTATAACGGCGGCCCGACCGGCGGCTATGGGGATATGCGTCTCAACGACTTTGCCAATGGGCAGGAGGCCTACTGCATTGAGCCCGGCATCATGCTCGCCCACGGCGATGTTCTTCGATCGGATATCATCGACGTCTGGAACAGCTTTTCGTATGAGCAGCAGAATGCCATCAAGCTGGCGCTCCTCTGCGGCCGCGCCGGCAACAGCACCAATCTCCCCGGCACACCCAGCTGCCAGCAGACCGCCACGCAGATGCTGATCTGGGAATTCGTCACCGGAGCGCGGCAGCCGTCCCCGCCGTACACTCGAGGCAACGACGAGATATATACCTGTCTCGTATCCAACGGCCAGAATGCGGAGATCGGGCAAATCTATGACACGATCCTCTCGTACATGCTGAGCTACATGACGCTGCCGAGCTTCATGACCGCCGTGAGCAGCAGCGCACCACAGGAGGAGCTATCCTATGACGGCACCACATATTCTATTACGCTGACCGATACGAACAACGTGATCGAAAACTATTCCTTCTCCGCTTCGGACACCGCCGTTTCTGTTGAAGTATCCGGAAATCGGCTGATTCTCCGCTCCGCATCGCCGTTATCCGCTCCTGTCACCGTGGTAGCTACCCGGAACTCTGCGTATACGGCGGCCTCCACGTTCACGCCCTACGGCTCAACGACGCGGCAGGACATTGTTGTCGGTGTGGAGGCCGTCGGCGGCATGACAGGGTATCTTACCTTGAAAGCCAATCGCAAGGAATTCCGCGTTGCCGTCACCAAGGAGGACGGTATCTCCGGAACCGCACAAGGCGATGGAACACTTGCTGGGGCGGTCTATGGTCTCTATCACGGGGACACCTTGATCGAGACCTGCACCACGGATGCCAATGGCCAGTTCACCACCGGCTATTACGAGGTTGGGGATGGCTGGACCATTCGGGAGATCGCGCCTTCACCCGGATATCTTCTGGATACGACGGTGTATCCCATCCCCGCTGCAGCGGATCAGCTGCCCTCCATCAAGAACGACCTGTCTCTGACCGTGAAAGAAGCCCCGATCCTCGGGAGGCTCTCGATTTCCAAGCTCGCTGTGAACAGTACCGCAGGGACGGAAGCTCCCGAAGCCGGGGCGAGCTTTGAGGTGTTTTTGAAAGCCGCAGGCAGCTATGATGCAGCGGCGGAGGCCGAACGGGATATCCTCACCTGCGGAGAGGATGGAACAGCTCAATCAAAGCTGCTGCCCTACGGCGTTTACCTTGTCCGCCAGCTGTCTGGCTGGGAGGGCTATGTACTTGATACCACCCGGCACGAAGTGAATATCTCCTCTGATGGGGAAACAGTTTCCATCCAGCTCCGAAACGAGATATTCAAAGGATCGCTGACCATCCGGAAGGTGGACAAGGACACCGAACAAGCTCTTCCCGGCGCACGGTTCCGGCTTCTGGACAATGCTGGGAATCCGTTTGCCGAAGGGACAACGGACGAAAGCGGCGTTCTGACTTTCGATAACCTCCCCTTCGGCGACTACTATCTTGAAGAGCTGGAAGCTCCGAACGGCTACAAAATCGATAGAACGCCCTATGTTTTCTCCGTGACTGCGGACGGGCAGAAGATCGAGATCCGGCGCGAAAATACCCGCATCCCCGGTTCTGTGACCGTGGTCAAAACCGACGGCAGCGGAAACCCGATCCCCGGTGCCGCGTTCCGGCTGGAATACTCCGAGGACGGAGAGACATGGACGCCGGTATTCCATGCCGATGTTCCGGCAAAGGAGATCGGCGGCTGTACCTCGGAAGGCCTCAGCGACGGCATGCTCATTACGGGAGCTGATGGAATTGCCGTCTTTGGCGGCCTCCGGGCAGATAAAAACGTCCATTATCGTATTACGGAAAATGCGACGGTCAACGGCTATGTACTCCTGACGGAGCCGGTAGAGCTCGGAACGCTGCCCCGCGAAAATGAAGAGAGCCCGATTTACGACGTTTCCGTGACCGTCAGCAACTCCCCAACCTATCTTCTGCCCATGACCGGAGGAACCGGTCTTTGGCCTGTACTCACCACCGGCTTTGCCGCGGCGTGTATGGGCCTTTTTCTTACCATCATTTCCAAAAATAAAAGAAAGGACTGCATGCAATGAAGAAAACCGGTAAGAAGCTCTTTTCCGTTATCATGGCGGCTCTGGTCGTGCTGACAACAACCGTGTCCGCCTTTGCCCTGATGGAGAATGTATCCACAATCAACACCGACAGGACCGGCTCCTTTGATTTTTACAAGTACGACATTACCAACGCCGAGAAGGACGGCGTATGGGATTCCAGCTACGTCTCCACCGGTGTCCGCGATCCTGGCGTGGAGGATATTCTCGGCAGCGATACGAGAAAGAGCTCGCTGGACGCGAACGGAGAGGTCAACGGATATGCCATCAAGGGCGTCGAGTTCACCTATCTGAAAGTTGCCGATATCCGTACCTATACCGAGGAAGAGAACAGCGCGTCACATGTGAAAGTTCTCTATGGGATTGCACAGAACGACGCTAATAACGCATTCCTGTCTGCCCTCGGCGTGAGCGTCGGAGACCGGTATGCACCGGCGGATTTGGAAGACGGCACCGTATATTTCTACCGCTCCGATACTCTTATCAACGGCCTGAAATCCGCGTTGGCAAGCAACGCCATCACGGTGAAGAACGCTTTAGAGCGCTTCGTGCGCGAAAATGGCGGCACAGCAATGCCGCTGACCGACAGCTACGGCCACACCTCCGCGAGCGACCTTCCTCTCGGGCTGTATCTCCTCGTTGAGACAAAAGTGCCCGAAATGGTCGCGGAAACCACCGCACCGTTTTTCCTTTCCCTTCCTATGACGTCCGTGAACGGCAGCAACGCCGATGACGGCGGCGAACGCTGGATCTATGACATTACCGTGTACCCCAAGAACCTCACCGGCATCCCGACGCTGGAGAAAACCGTGCGTGAAGCTCTTGCGGATACCGGCAAAAACGGCGGCTCCGACGCCGTTACCGACGGCTTCGCCCATACTGCCACGGCCTCTGCCAATGACACGATGGAATACCAGATCCTCTCGACCCTGCCGAGCATCACCTCCGAAGCCACCTACCTGACGGATTACTCCTTCGTAGACACGCTGGATGCGGGCCTCTCATACTGCAAAAACGATGTGAAAATCGAATTCTTCCGCAGCAGCTCTTGCACCGAGGACGACCGGATCACCGTCTGGAACGAAGGCGACGGAAAGTTCTCCGTATCCTATAATGACACACCCGGCATGACCATCTCCATGACAGCAGACGGCCTTGCGGAGATCAACGGAAGCTTTGCTGTGTACACCAAGTCTGACATGATAAATTCCGGCTATTCCGACTGCACCGTGCGCATCACCTATTCGGCGAGGCTCAACCCCGATAAAAGCCTTGTCTGCGGCGACGAAGGGAACAGCAACGACGTCGTGCTGGTATGGAAGCGCACAAACAGCAGTTTCTACGATACACTCGTGGATGACTGCCATGTGTGTAGTTTCGGCCTTGACCTCACCAAGGAATTCAGCGACGGACAAGGCGATTTCTCCAAGGTGGAGTTTCTTCTCTATAACGACACCGACGGATACTTCGTCACGGCGGAACTGGATGAGAGTGAAGGTATTTACTATGTGACCGGTCATGTTCCCGGAAGAGACAATGCCACCCGCTTTACCCCCACGGCAGACGGCTCCATCTTCGTAAAAGGGCTGGAGGATGACGCATACATCGCCACCGAAGTCCAGACGGCCAATGGGTATACGCTGCTCCGCGACGATATTCAGATCGTGATCGAGGCGGCAGAGGGCGATGTGCTCTGCGATATCTACGGTACCGACGTGCTGGGCGTTCTGCAGAACGATCCCCGGTATGCCAATGTTGCGGAAGGGCTCTATAAAAACATGCCGCAGAAGCATCTGGAGCACTATCTTCTGACTGCTTCCGCCAAGGTGGACGAGAATGACGTGACGATGGACGCTGACGGTGAATCGGCCAATGCCGTTGTGCCGCTGACGGTCGTCAACACCCGCGGCTTCAACCTGCCGCAGACCGGCGGTCATGGTACCTGGATGTACGGCGCGGCCGGCACCGTTCTGATGGTCGCCGCCGCGATCATTCTGGTGAGCGCCCGCAGAAAGAAGAAACTGGGGAAATAACCCCGGCGCATGGGAGAGGCGGAAATCAAAAGCCTCTCCCATACATATGAGTTATTCGTTTTAACAAAAAAGTTATTCACTTTGAGGTGCCTTAAAGCGAATAACGCAGAGTGATGTGAACCGAAAAGCACAAAAAGGAGCATCCAATGAAATTTCAAAAAACGATCTATCTTATTTCCGGTGCAGCGTGTCTCTTCCTCGCTGCCGGGTTGATTCTCTATCCGATTCTGGGAAACGCGCTGGCGGAGAAGAACAAGAGCCTTGTAATGACCGAGTATTCCCGAGCTGTGGAAGAGATGACCGACACTCACGTGGCGGAGCTGTTCGCCGCAGCGGAGACGTACAACGCTGCTCTGTCCCCAATATCCGTTTCCACGGACGGCGCATATTCTCTGACCGGCCTGACCGCGGCGCAGGAGCAATACGCTGAGATTCTCGCCGTCAACGAGAGCGGCATCATGGGACAGTTGGAAATCCCCGAACTGGACATCCGTCTGCCGATTTACCACGGAACAGACGGCAGCACGCTGGAGAAAGGCGTAGGGCATCTGCTCGGATCATCTTTTCCCGTAGGCGGGGAGGGAACGCACGCCGTCCTGACCGGTCATTCCGGCCTCTCCAGAGAAAAGATGCTGACGGATCTGGAAAAGATGAAGGTCGGAGACCGGTTCTTCCTGCATGTGCTGGATCGGACGCTGGCGTATGAAGTGCAGGATATTTTTACTGTCCTCCCGGATGATACGTCGCATCTCAGCATCCAGCAGGATGAAGACATGTGCACGCTCATCACCTGCACGCCCTATGGCGTCAACACGCACCGCCTGCTGGTGCAGGGGTATCGTGTCCCCTACGAGTCGGAAACCGTTTCAACGAAGATTACAGAAACAGCTGAAGAGAATAGCAGAGTTTCCAGCTGGCAGCAGCAGTACTTCGACGGCATATATTACGGCGTTATTCTGGCGGACACCATAGTCCTTATATGGGTCGTTGTACGGGAGACGCGCCGGGATCACCGGAGGAAGGAGAAAACGAACCGTTGAAAGCAAAATCACTTATGGCAGCGGTTGCCCTTTTCCTTTTGGGACTTCTGATTGCCTTGGTGCCGTGTTTCTCCGGACACAGGCTGGAAGCTCAGGTGGAACAGACCGCGGAAAGATTTAATGAAATCGTCTTGGAAAACAAGAACGAAGAATCCCCGTCTTTCACGGAATCGAAAGACGGGGATTTGCCATATCCGGAGCTTTTCCGGGCAGCACAAGAATATAACGAGGAACTGTATCGTAACCGGCAGGCGGGCTTTATCAGCATTTCGGCGTATCAGGAGCCATCCCTATGTCTTTCGGATTACGGCATTGATGACGGGGTCTTCGGGACGGTATGCATCCCCAAACTCGGCGTAGTGCTGCCCATTTATCTCGGCGCTTCGGAGGAAAACATGACGAAGGGCGCAGCGCATCTTTCGCAGACGAGCCTGCCCATTGGCGGCGAAAATACAAACTGCGTTCTTGCCGGGCATTGCGGATTTAACGGCGCGGATTATTTCCGCTATCTGTCCACGCTGACCGAGGACGATGAGGTGATCCTGACGACCCTTTGGAGTGAAGATCATTACCGCGTGTCGGGCGTCGCCGTCATTGCGCCGGATGATATTGCCTCCGTCATGATCCAGCCGGGAAGAGAATTGCTGACGCTTCTCACCTGCCACCCCTATGCGTCCGGAGGAAAGTACCGGTTTTTAGCGATCTGCGAAAAAGAGATTGCGGAGGTTGATCCATGAAAAAGGAAGGATTCCACCGGGGTGATGTATTTATGGCAGAGCTTCGGGCCGAGCCGGGTTCGGTAGAGCATGGCCGCCGTCCGGTCGTCATTTTGCAGAACAACATCGGGAATCTCTACGCTCCCACGCTGATCGTCGCGCCAATCACGTCGCGGCCGAGAAAGCATGGCTGTCAGGCGACGCAGTATCCGGTGCCTCCAACGGCGTTCCTGCGGGACGGGAGCATTGTCCTTTTGGAACAGATCACGACGATAGATAAGCGCCAATGCCGGCAGTATCTCGGATCGTTTGATGCCCGGCAGATGGATGCCATCCGCCGATGCATTGAGATTAGTATCGGGCAGGACGTTCCGGAAAGGTCAAAAGCACATTAGATTTAGCCCTGACGATTCAGGAAGAACAAAGATTCGGAAAAAAGCAACTATGCAAAAGGAAGGTGGTACGCGGATTCGCACCTTTGCGGAGAGCGGCAGAGATGAGTAATATGACAGAACAACAAAGCAACATATTCGGAGCGCTGAAGCTCATTGAGCAGCTGTATCTGGACGGTCAAATTCCCGGCTTCCTCTTCCGGAATATTTTGAAGGACTATGACGACGAAATCGATGCCGCCAGTTTTCGCTGCTATCCAAATGAGTCTCTTGCTTTTGATGAGGGGACAGCATGTACGGAATAAATTCCGATTTTCAAAAAAGGAATGTAGCAATTTATGCCCGCGTTTCCACGGAACATGAGGCGCAGCTCTCTGCGCTGGAAAACCAGATGGACTGGTATAAGCCCATTCTGTCAGCACGGCCGGATTGGATGCTGACCAAGCAGTATGTGGACGAGGGAATCACCGGCACGTCGGCAGAGAAACGCCCGCGTTTTATGGAAATGATCCGGGATGCCAAGGCGCAGAAGTTTGACATGATCATCACCCGCGAGGTCTCCCGTTTTGCCCGCAATACTGTGGACACGCTGCAATACACCCGGTTGCTCCGGGATTACGGCGTTGAGGTGTTCTTCATCAACGACAACATCAAGACCTTTGACGGTGACGGGGAGTTGCGGTTGACGATCATGGCAACGCTGGCGCAGGATGAGAGCCGGAAAACCTCCATCCGCGTCAAAGCCGGGCAGCAGACCTCCATGAATAACGGCATCTACTACGGCAATGGCAACATTCTCGGATATGACCGTATTGATAAGAATACCTTTGTCATCAACCCCGAGCAGGCCAAGACGGTGCGGATAATCTATGATCTGTATCTGAGTGGAATGGGTGTGACCAAGATTCAGTACGAGCTGGAAAAAGCCGGACGGCTGACTGCCACCGGCAAGGAAAAGTGGTTTGCCTCCTATATTTCCCACATGCTGCGCAACTCATTCTATTGTGGGATCATTACCTACCACAAGGAATACACCCCGGACTATCTGAAGCAAAAGAAGATCAAAAATAACGGCGCATTGGAATACACACAGGTCAGGGGAACGCATACGCCGATCGTCACAGAGGAGGAATTTCAAAGGGTTCAGGAAATCATGGCGCAGCGTACCATGAAGTCCGGTAAGGGGAAGCAAACGCGTCAAATCGGACACAAGCCGCATACGACCGTCTGGGGACGATTGATGATCTGCCAATGCGGGAAACGCTTCAACATCCACTTCCATAAGCAGCGCGGTGAGACCGGAACCGTTGATTATCAATGCTATACCTCCGTAAACCGGGGCAGCCAAAACCAGCGCAAACGCCGGGGACTCTCCACCGCGGACACCTGCGACACGCCCTTCTTCCCCGGCTGGAAGCTTGACATGATGGCAAGGCACCTGTTCAAGCGCTATATCCGCAACGCGGAAGAGACCTTACAGCTCGCATATTCTCTGCTGGAGCAGCACATCGGTGACAAGGAGGAAACGGCGGACAACAGCGACATGATCCGCCGGAAAGAGTATGAGATCGAGCGGCAGGAAAAGAAACTTGCGAACCTCATCGAGATGCGGGAGGACGGCGACATAGATAAGGACTACTTCCGGGAGCGCAAACGGGAGATCGAAACGAAAATCCGCGCTCTGTCTCAGCGCATCAAGGAACTGGAGCCGCTGCCGCCGAAGGATGTGGCTGGAGATTATTCGGGCAGGCTGGCAGAGCTCCGAAAGAAGCTGGCAGAATACACCGACTTCGATGAGTCGATCATTCCCGAAAGCGTTGTCGAGGCGTTTATCCAGAAGATTTGGGTATCCAAGGACGAGATCCGCTGGTATCTGCGCACGAATGCGAGCAGCGCCGACGAGGACGCCGAGCATATCCAGATCGGTGCCTTCACCTTAACGGCAGAGGATGCGAAGGCATATCTTTACAGCTTCTCAACCAAGAGAAGAGTATATAACTGGAAGGATCTGAACGTGACTGTCTGGATCTAAACAGGAAGGGAGAAGGCTTGCTGGCCTTCTCCCCTCTTTGTATGCATAGTTATGCCTCTGTTTCTAACCATTCTAACCACCATCGTTGGCGATGGTGATTAGAATGATCAGAGTACGAGCAAAACGAAGCCGAAAAAGATCAGAATAGGATTCTCCACACGTTTGGGGTGAAAAAGCCGGGTTTATCGGGCCAATTTCGTGCGCTTTGCTAAGCGCGGGACAGGCCGCGATTCGCGATCAGCACTAAGCAGAGTTTCAGCGCTGCATAAAGCAAAGATAAACCAACAAACGGCCACATCACCCAAACGGTGATGTGGCCGTTATTTTATACCCCAAAAGGGGAAAAGGGCCGGTTATCCCGTTCTGGATGACCGGCCTTTTCGCTTATAAGGATTAGGAAACGACGACATTATAAACCTGCGCATTGGGGGAAAGCCAAACTGTTTATCTTGCGTTTTATCAGTTAATGCGGTACGTCAACGAAGGAGATAATCATAATTTTCCCGATTGGAAAATACACAATATATTTCTCGACTGGTATGCGGAGACACAAAGCGGCTAGAAGCTGCTTGTGGCGATGTGCCTGTTCGGCAGATGTTGTACTAGAGCCGCTTGCCAAATTATTCTAAGCACTACAACTTCGTCTAAAATGCAAAAAGGGGGGGATCTCTCAAATTTTCTTCCCCCGGTTATCCATATTTTATTTTCAGATAAAAAATTGCCCTGGCGAGGACACGATGTCCTCGCCAGGGCGATCATTTTACTTAATATCGCACAATGAAGAAGCGCACGGTCAAACACCTAAGCCATTGGTGCTTTTCTTCAACATCTTCAATGGCAACCACGGCTAAAGCTGACACTATATAGACGATACATGTATCTTCAGATGTGGGTTTATTTGTGGGAACAACCGCCACCCTGAATAGCTTTGGTATTCTTTACGCAGTTCAGCAATGTGCTGTGTCTGTTATCGGACGCATTCTCTGTATAGCCCATTTTATATGTTATTTGTCTGATTCTGGCCGATATTTTTTTTAGCGCGTCTTTATCATTGACTAATGCAGCAACAGCTTCACGCTCTTTCAATTTGCGCAGCTCGGAGCGTAATTCCGGGTTGCATCGTGCCGCGAACTGTTCTGGAGTAAGATGTTCATTAAGTTTACATCGTTTGGCTGACTTGCATATTGGCATTTTACAGACCACATTCATTTTCAGTGAATCAGTCAGATCCCTTAACGCATAGATATCGTAGTCCAGGATCATCCTATTCAGCCGGATCGATTTGCTGATTTTGCACATGTAGTCGCAGATAATATAAATATCATCGGGATTTTTCCGAGTGCCATGTTGAAGAATGATGCTGTACGTTCCCGGTTCTTTGGACATCTTATAACCGTAGAAAAAGTTGGCGTCCTCCTTGATCGAGAAGAAACCGAAGTATTCCTCTACTCCGTCCGGAGCATAAAAAGCTTTGACTTTTCTCACTTGGATGACCTCCCTCTTCAGACATTTGCTTTGAGCGGGATTAATGGTGCTTTGGCAGCCAGTCGCAGTGATGTTGGCATTAATTCAAAGAAAAACCGATCTGACGTTTCGGTGCGGACGAGGAAAGATCCATATGTTCATCCGAAATATAGTCGTTAACATCGTCCAAAATAATCCGAGAATCGTCGGCGTTATCCTCAGCACGAAGATTCTGATTCAGAATCACCTGATCAAGGATATTGCGGACTGTCCGGGCGTTGGAAAAGTTTGGCCGCTGTCGGAAGTACTCTGTTACGTCCAAAAGACGAGCGAGCGCATCATTGTCGATCTCATACCTTTTCTTTTTTAGAAATGCGACGGCAATCTCTCCAAGCTCCTCGCGGGTATAATCCGGAAAATCCAGCATAAATGGAATTCTGGAAGCGAAGCCAGGGTTGGCAGACAGAAGATCTTCCATTTCTTTCCGGTATCCGGCAAGAATAACGCAAAACCGTCCGCGGCGGTCTTCCATCTCCTTCAGAAGGACGGAAATCGCTTCTGCACCGTAATTTGCCGCGCTGCCGGAACCAAGCAGACCGTAGGCTTCGTCGATGAACAACACGCCATTCATAGCCTCATTGATCTTTTCTTCTGTTTTGGGCGCAGTTTCCCCTACGCGTTTACCGAGCAGACCGCGGCTGTCTGTTTCTACGAGTTTTGCTTCGCCAAGAACTCCGGCATCGTAAAGAATCCTTGAGATTATTCTGGCTACCTCCGTTTTACCGGTACCGGGATTGCCGCGAAAGCACATGTGCAGATTGAAATCCGAGCTGCCTTTGTTCCGTTTGGCATAGGCCCTGATTTTCCGGACCATACGCTTCACATTTGTAAGACCAATAAGTTGATCGAGCTCTTCTTCGCCGGTCAGAGCACGCGTATTCTCGCTGCCAAAAATTGAAGGCAAGTGAATTTTGGCGTCCAGAATGTATTTGTTCACGTCTGCAAGGCCAATTTCCTTATCCTGTGAGTCTAAACAGCGCAGATTTTGGCACATAATGACCTGATCAAGAATATTGCGAATCTCGCGGGCATTGGCAAAGTTTGCTTCTTTGCGCTTGATATCGGTAATATCAAGCATACGATCCATGGCCGTATCGCAGATGGAGTATCCTCTGCCTTTCAGCATAAGATCCGCAATGCTCTTTAGTTCATCTCGGCTATAGTTCGGGAAATCCAGAACGAACTGAATCCTTGACCGCAGACCGGGGGTCACGGAGAGCATTTTCTCCATCTCGTTTTTATACCCGGCAAATATTACGCAGAATTCTCCGCGGTGATCCTCCATGGCTTTCACCAACGTGTCAATGGCCTCTTTGCCATAATCCGTAAGGCCGGCGTCGGAATTATTGCCAAGCGCATAGGCTTCGTCAATGAACAAAACACCGCCCATGGCTTTTGCAATTACTTGACTGGTTTTTTCCGCTGTTGCGCCAAAATATTGGCTTACAAGTCCGCTGCGATCTACTTCGACAACCTTATTTTCGGGCAAAATTCGATTTTCATAGAGAATTCCCGCAATATAGCGCGCAACCTCCGTCTTGCCGGTACCGGGATTGCCCAGAAAGCACATATGAACATTCAGATTCTTGCTGCCTTTGTTCGCTGCAGCATAGGCCTTGATTTTTTGAACGTTTTCTTTGACGCCCGATAGACCGATCAAATGATTGAGCTTCTTCTCGGATTCTCCAATGTTCAAAAGTGTTGATCCTACCGGGATAAGAAATCCAAAACGGTCGAGATCGATAAACGCTTTGTAATACTCAAACAGTTCTTCTTCGGGCTTCTCCGAGAGGCCTGCTTCTGACTGAAAAACTGTGTTGAGCTGCCGATACCGTGCGCTGAGTTTTTCAGAAATCTGCGCAAGGAATTCTGCTTCTGAACAGCCGCCTTCGGCCGTTATGTAATCATAGCTCTCAACAAACAGAGGAGAATGCATGACAAGCTCAATGCCGCGCCAAAGACAAGTGAGCATTTCCCTGAGCTCCGCTGCCCCGTCGTCCATAATATCTATGATGTACTTTCTGGCAAGAATCGTTTCCGTTTCTGCAATTGCGGATTCCAGCGCATCTTTAGGGTCACGCGTTTCGTTGTTCTTATCTTTCTGCGGCTCTGGATGATATCTGTGCTTGTTTCCGTAAAGATTATTCGTTTTAATAAACTTGACTATCTTATTGGCCAGCTTTTCCAGAGAATCCAGAAGTTCATTCGCAGAAAACCAGAGATAGCGGTTCGGCGTTTCCGCACAGGCAAGAGATACGCTGCCGAAATCTGCCGGCGGGAGATCCACAACGGTTTTTGGAACAATCACTCGCATGGCGTCACGAAGGACAGGGTCGTAATCTTCGATGCGTTGTTCAATCTGCTCGAATGAAACCGGGTAAATTTTGGAGGATGGCGAGGTGTAATGCAGCTTTAGCTGCTCTACGGTCCGAAGGAGTCCCGTCTGAAAATCCTCCGTCCGCGCAAAGCTTGTAACATACCGGACAGCTCTTTCATAATCCGGAAAGCGCTGCGCATCCTTTTCTTTGCCTTTGAATACGAGCTCTTCGCGCGTTACGTCTGTAACTTCCAAGCGCGCCAGAAATCCGTTTATCTCCGAGAGCAGAATGCTTTTTCGGTCAAACGGCATCGGGAACATTTTGTACCCGCATGTGGGGCAGGAGCACGGCTGGCTGCTCTCTTTTGTCTCCCCGCAGCTGATGCACTTATACTCCATCATGCTCAATCGACTCCAAGTGCTTTTTTTGCCGCATCCAGCGGAGTAGAGTAGAAGATGGCTGTAATCTCGTCTTTCAGATCGGATTTCAGCTTGTTATACTTTTCACGGCTTTCCTCCGGCAGCATGATTCTTTTTGCCCCGGCATTTGCTGCTGCAACGAAAATTTCATCCAGCTCGGTTATGATCGGCATCATGCTTCCGGACATCACAACACGTCCGCAAACCACAAGGGACGGAAGAACCGAGCGGTTTGTCAGACCAGAAAAGAGACCCACGACCTCGGCAACGGAGATCTCGTCGCTGGCGCCACGGTTTTGAAGATCGTTAAAATACAAGCTGTAGTCAAAATCTTCGCAGGCACCGGAAACAAGCTTCCGAGAGTTTTCCTTGAAATAATTGAAGGCGGCAATAATGCTGTCCTTGACGCTCTTCGGCGCGTGCGCCAAGCCTTCTACGTTTTTGAATTTGAGCTCGCCGGTTCCGTTGACGAGCTTATTCTCCAACCGATAAATGCCGAGAATGTTGTTGGACGACCGTCCGACGCCGTAGACATAGCCGGGCGTTTCCAGACCGTCAAAAATGAGTGTGCTGCTGGAGACTTCCGGCAGCGGGACGATCGTCTCTTCGCCGGTTTCCATGTCGATATAGCCAAGATTTACATCGCTGAATTCGCCCGGCGTCATCTTGCGAAGCTGTTCTTTTACGCGGCGGCGGCATTCAATGGCGTATTCCAGAAGCTCGCGGGTCTCTTCCTTATCCATGATCTCATTGGGATAAATGAGCTTGGCGAGACCAGAGAATGTCCGGCCGACGGCGATAGTATCACGGGTATTGAACTGATCGTTCAATGCGAAATATTCACCGAAAGAATTTGTAAAATCATATTTACGCATTGCGTGGCAGAACTCGGAAAAACAGTCAGAAATCATACCGTAATCCTTTGTAAACAGGCTGGAACGCAGCTTGGGCGTCTCCCAACCGGGTAAATAGGCATGAATTCGATCAAAGAAGGCTGAGTCATTGTTAAAGGCATCCGGAAACGGTTCAAAGAGATTCGTTGTGCGGATCATATCTGCAACGCTGCGGAACGTATTGCCTTCAAACGCAATGGAAGCGTCTGAATTGATTGTGTCCGTACCGCGGGCAAAGCTGCCGTTTGCCATGTAGTTCTTCATGATCTGCACCATGTCGCCGGTCGCCTGCGTAATGCCTGCAACTTCGTCGAACGCAATGCAGTCCCAGTTGCCGACAAGGCCGACCCGTCGGGAGGACATATTATAGAACATGTTGGACACCGTTGTCGTGCCGCTGCTCATCAGGATCGAATACGGCGACAGTTCGCTGTAGACATGCGATTTGCCGGTGCCGCGCGGGCCAAGCTCAACGAGATTATAGTTTTTCTGGATGAACGGCACAAAACGAAGAAGATAGTGCAGCTTTTCCTTTTCCGTTAATTCATCCGGCTCATAGCCGACGCTGCGGAGCAGCAGCGTGATCCACTCATCCTTTGTAAAATTCTCGCGGGCGTCTTTCAGTTCGTCCAGATCCAGATTCGGCATCTGGATCGGCTTGAGCGACGAAATCTCAAACGGAGAATCGTAACGGGATTTCTTTTTCTTGATCTTTTTCTTTTGCTTTTGATTGCCGAAAGCGTCCTCTTCAAAAGCTTCCTGCTCTTCCTCCGTCTGCTTATCCAGACCAACATAGTCGATCTTCACAATGCACCAGATACCGCCGATCAGAAGCTTTTCATTATGTACGACAAGATCGGAAGAAACCTCAAACGGATCCATGCGGAGATTGGTAAACCGGGCAACGTACTTGTCCTCGCGGTCATCAACACTCACCGTAATTTTGTCGATGATGGTATATTGCCCGTTTTCCTTGATTTTGGATTTCACATACTCGCTCTGATCCGGACGAACATAGTTCTCGCTCAAAATCCGCTTGATCTTTTCAAGACCAACGGCAATGGCGTCCTCATCATCCGTGGCACAGTACATGCCGAGAAGATACTCCAGAACATACGTCGGCACATTTGCGCCCTTTTTCATCAGAGACGTAAGGTCTTTTCTTACAACTTTCCCGGGGAAGTACTCCAGAAGTTTGCGATCAAAATCGTTCATTTTATTGCCTCCGTATTGCTGCTTCTGCGGTAGATTTAATTCCTGTTCTAATGCTTTGGCAGACTGCGTCCGCCGCTCTGCTCGGTTTTTACGAGCAACATGAAATTTCTTGCTTGACCCGGACGCGCCAAACAGAAAGGAAGTCAGGCACCGTGCGGAAAAGTCAGCTACGTTTTTCCCAAACCGGTCGGCAAAAGTGTCTGTATCTTTCCGCCAGGCGGCATTTGCGGAATGACGGACAGTCTTTGTGACCCATATATTATAGCCTCGCCGTTTTATGGGAAAACGATATGTTTTCGACACAACCTATACCTCCTTGCAAATTAAAAATCAAAATCGTTCACGAACGCAATGTCAATTGCAAATTCGGTCCGATGGATGATATTTGCCGAGTCTTTTTCTGTGATGGTGAGATAATACGTATCCGTTTTCTTGAATTCCATGCCCTTGAGAGTAAAGCGCGTACGGAACAGCCGATTCTCCCCGTTTTTGTCCGTCTTATCGGCGATGATGGTTTTCTTATCGCTGACCGGATGCCCGGAAGCATCCGCCATGTAAACTTCATATGTCGCAGCCGCGATTTTTCCGCCGACCGGGTCCTTCTGATAAAAATCCAGAGAGAATATGCTGTTGGAAACCTTGCGGCCTTGGCTGATGAGCTGCAGTTCGGTCTTTTTCACATCGACATATTTTTTGGAGGATGTGCGGAGATTTTTAAATTCAATCACCGGCACAGCGATCTCCTGCAGCGAAACGCCGCCGTGGACATAGTTCATGCCGCTGCCCTGTTTCTTCATGCGGATGTTATCGAGCGGGGTAAACCCGGTCAGCGTGCTGTCGAACTGCGTCATGGGAATGCGCAGCATATGCATCGCGGAACAGTCGCCGTCGGCAATGACATACCGGCGATCCAGTTCAATGATATTGCCGGAAATAAACTCTCTCTCCGCCTTATCGCTTTCATCAAGCGGCTTATAGGAATACAGAAAGCCATGGTCGGCAGTGATAAGAATGTTCGTGCCCTTCATGTCGTTTGTGATCATGCGGACAAGATTCTTGATTTCCAGAATCGCCTGCTCGCAGGCGTCAAATACACGATCCTCCGTTGCCGCCTTATCGCCGACGGCATCGATCGTATTGTGGTAGATATAAACAACGCCGGCGCCGCTGATCGCCTCGCGGCGCTCGGCCTGCTTCATGGAAACCAGCGTTTTATACGAGATCGCCACGTTTCCGGCATGGGCGCGGTTCAGAATCTTCTCTCTTGCGGCGGTGCCTTCGGTGGGTTCTCCGTCGCAGAGGACATTGGCGTCCTTTGTCAGCTGCAAACTCCTGTGCGGCAAAAGCGCCGCCATGCCGAACTTCGTGGCCGATGGGAACACTCCCTGCACGGCGGAGATTCGAGCATCGCCCTTGGTTTCGCGCAGAAGCTGGCCGGTGAGATCAACGGCAACTTCGTACCGCAGTGCATCGGAAATGATGACAAACACGCGGCTTCCGGACGCGGCAATGGGCGCAACGAAGCTCCGGTAAAAATCGGCCTGCTGCGGGAGCTCGGGAAGCCGGGCATTTTTCTCCAGCTCCTCCCGAATGAGACTTGTCCACTGAGCGCCGAGCGACGTGAGAAACCAGTTCTTATATAGCCTTTCAACATAATCGGCAACGCTTTTATAGAGATCGTCCAGAACGGTGCTGGATTCTTTCAGGCTCCTGCCAAAGGCGACGTGGAACTGCCGGTAAAAATGATCCATCTTGCAGTAATTCCCGGTGTACGCCCTCCAGAGCGCAGCATATTCGGCGATATGAAACCCGCCGATGTTCGCCTGATAGAACTGCTGCATCTGTGCGGCCTGAAGCAGACCGTCATAGTAATAGCGCACCCGTTTGTACCACTTGAGCGTCCGCCGCTTTTCCACAGCGGCAACGATATCATCGGCTTTTATGATATTCTCCGAGATTTCCGTCATATAGCGGCGCAGGATGCATTCGTTGATGCACGGGAAGCACTCGCTATCCATTAACTCGCTGATTTCCAGCGCGTCGAAACGCTTTTCCAGATCGTACTGCTCTTCGACTGCGCGGGCGATCTCATAGAGCGCATCGTCATCTTCTGAGTGCATCCATTCGTTGACAAGCGAGTAGCAAAGCGGCTGCTGCGAGTCAGAAATCTGCTTTTCCAGTCCGCGCAGACAAGAGGTTTTCATTGTGACGGAAAGTGCCGTAAGCAAAATATGCGCCGCAAGAGGGAGAAGGGAAGTCCCTTCCTCCTGTACATAGCCGGTATATCGGTTAACAAGCTCCCAGAAAACCGGCTCGCTGCCGAACTTTCGGATATTGGCTATAGCAGAATTTTCTTCCGTGTCCAGCCCACGCATCAAAACCGTGCGGATAACGCCGGGCGCGGTATTCGCGCCCGCGCCGGCGAGAACGGCAAGAACATCAATGTGCAGCTGCCCGGCGGCAGAATAATCGCTCTTGTACGCCGCGAGCTTTGCGGCACGTTCTTTGTTTTCAAAAAACTTTGTATACGCCTTCATGGCCCGGCGCAGCGCCACGCTCTCGGGCATATGCAGCTCCTGCATCCGGATGGAAAGCAGATCGGCGCGGAATTCCTCGCTGTAAAGCTCAATGTCCAGCAGCCAGTTGTCACGTATGTCTGAATAGGAGATCGGATTATAGACCAGATAATCGCTTTCCGTATCCGCGTCGGAGAGAAGCTGCTTGGCGGCAAAGTTGTTGCGTCCCGTGAGCTTTAAAACTTTTACGCCGTCCAAAGACAGCTCGTCCACCAGAGAGGAAAACTCTCCCGCCGGATCCTGCCAGAAAATGATCCGGCGCGAATGATTCTCCGCCAGCGGCGCGGCAAAGCGATTTTTTAATGTCTGCTCTATGTTCATGCTCATATTACTGTTCTCCCGATGGGCTATTCCTTGCGGCTGAATGAAATCAGAGGATAAATATTAATTACCAAGCCGCTTTGTAATATAGCTGCTATTAATCTCTTGCAGCAGCTTTGCCGTTATATGCGCCGTTTGCTCTACGATTTGCACATTGGTTTCATTTTTGGCGCGTGCGTAAAGAAGGCGCGTTGTCCCTTCTTCATCGGCATATCCGATTGCCGCCAGCAGGAGCATTTTCTTGGGAACAAAATACCCCATAAAATCCTTTTCAAGAAGATCATCAAGCCGTTCGAGTTCCTCCGGCTTCTTCAACAGTTCGGCAAATGCATAATACGCATTGTCATAACTCTTAATCTCGTCTTTGGAGAGGAACGGCAGCTTCCCGGCTATATCTGCGGGCAGCTTTCCCTTGTTTTCCGCAAGCAGTGGGTAGAAATCCCTGTAGCGGTACCGATGCACCTCGACACCGTATGTAACAGAATAAGAAACCCGTTCCAGTCCGTTGGCAACCGTCAGCTCTTTTTTGCCGCTTACCGGGTTTTTCAGCCGCACAGAAGCACGCGCACTGAGAACCCCGCTTCCCTTAGGGCTGGGAGGACAGTACAGCGCCGGAGGCGTATCATAGAACATGCTTTCGTTTTTGCTTACAGCCTTTTCCGCGCGTTTCTGTTCCTTTTCTTCTCTGGCAATCTTCGCCCTTTTGGCGGCGGCAGCGCGGCGCTCCCTTTCCTCTGCCAGCGTAGGAAGAATGCGCGGCTTCTTATATAACGGGCGGAAAAAGGCGGCAGGGCTTTCGTTGAATTTTTCGCAAAAATCCCGCAGCTTGAAAATATCCGTCTGTGTGCCAAAGTCATAGCCGTCCATACACGGTTCTTCAAAGTGCGTGGCATAGAGAATCTGCTCGTCTTCGCGGGAAATGAAATAAAAGCGTTTCAGAGCCCATATGTGCTCAAACGCATTAGGATTTATATCCTGTATAGAGTCCGTAAGAATAAAAGTCCGGTATTCCTGCGTTTTGATATCCCCAGACTGCATTTCAATGCGATGTATGATTGATGGGAAGAAAACGCAGTTTTCCGGGTCAATTCCTGGCAAAATGCATGTGCGGAGAAAGGCATCATAGTCTTTATCCAGCTGCCAGTTTGTCAAGACGCCGTCCCGAATCGTCATTCCGAGAAATACTTCCGGCCGGCCCTGCCGTTCATACTCTGCAAGAAACTCTCTGTCCATGAATATCCCCCTCTTATTTCTTCGTTTTATTTTATCTTTTCCAGCACGTCCTGAAATTTTGCGTAATTGACCTTCACGCCGTCGTCGAGGTCGATGGCGATCATCTGGTCGGCCAGATGATGGATCTTTTCTTCGTACTGCCGGATTTCCAGTTCCTGATCGTGCAGCTTGGCAAGACGCTTATTGAGCCGGACTTTTTCCGCCGGGGGAGCGGACTCAACGCTCTCTTCCAGAAGCTTGATCTGCGTTCTGTATCGCTCCTGCTGCTCGTGAACATAGTCCGTGCGCATCCGCGCCAGCAGATCCGGCTGATACCGGTGCATATAGATCAACGCTTTGAAGCCGTTCTTCTTTCCGGAGGAGAACAGCCAGTAGATCGGGCGCTTCTGATATGTTTTCAGATGGTCGGCGTAGAAGTCATTCAGGAAATAGCTCCGAATGATCTCACGGGGCGTCCCCTTGCCGCCAAGCGCCGCGGCAATGAAACGGAGGTTCTCTTCCAGCGTGTCCTCGCCGTAGGCTGCGCGGACAAAGTTCACGAACCGCCCGGTGATGTCGTCATCAAAATACTCGTCATCGCAGATGGGGATGATGTTATCCGTGTCGGGAGCAAAGGTCGCCTTGACCCATTTTCCGTCCTTGCGAATGCCGTCGTAGGGATGCAGCGAGCATCCCGCCCATGCTGCCCCAGCCTGCAGTTCACCTCTTTCATTTATGACTTCGTTTGCCTTGTCGCCAAGCGTGCCCATCCAGCGACAGTATTTTTCATCGAAATCTCCGCCGGCAAACACAAGCCCGTCCACATCCAGAGAATACCGCCCGAACATACAGCCCACGGCGTAGGAGATGAGGGAGACGATCTCGT
>OIWM01000947.1_pt1 | contig 31738 bp, 37 predicted proteins | sample 1587451 | NCBI WGS metagenome assembly OIWM01 (sample SAMEA3888907, study PRJEB22519) | human gut metagenome | biome: human gut; feature: human-associated habitat; material: faeces | place: Denmark | collected 2011
TCAGTATCAGGGCGAAACCGACCGCAGGGCCGGACACGGGGCGTTGTGCTACCAGATCCGGCAGGCGTTCCCTCACGGCGAGGTGACGGCGGAGGAGGCCAACCGCATCGGCTATGAAACGGCGATGCGCTGGACAAAGGGCAAGTATCAATTCTTCGTCTGTACCCATATAGACAAAGAGCATATTCATAATCACATCTACTACAATTCCACCGCCTATGACCGCTCCCGGAAGTTCCACAACTTCATCGGCTCCTCGTTCGCCCTGCGGCGGCTGTCTGACCGGGTATGTCTGGAGCACGATCTGTCCGTGATCGTAAATCCCAAGCTCCACAGCAAGGGGCGGTATCTGCACTACGGTCAATGGCTGGGGAACAATCAAAAGCTCTCACAGAAAGAACAGATCCGCCTTGCCATTGACGCGGCCCTGACGGAGCGCCCCAAGGACTTTGCAGACTTTCTCCGGCACATGGAAACGGCAGGCATACAGGTCAAGCACGGGCGCGGCGGCGTGATCTCATTCCTTGTGCCAGGGCAACAGCGGGCGGCCCGTTTCCGGGCGTCCACGCTGGGGGACGGCTACGGCCCCGAGGACGTGCAGTCCGTCATTGACGGCAAGGCTCCCACACGAACGGCCCCGGCACGGAGAACGCCTGCACCCCGCCGTGTCAATCTGCTGATCGACATTCAGGAGCGGATGCGTCAGGGCAAAGGCCCTGCCTATGAACTCTGGGCCAAGGTGTACAACCTTAAACAGATGGCGGCCGCGCTGCAATATCTGAAAGAGCACCAGCTCTTTGAATATGACGATCTGGCCGCAAAGACCGACGCCGCCACAGAGCGTTTTCACACGCTGGCCGGGGACATTCAGCAGACCGAGGCCGAGCTTTCCCGTGTGTCCGACCTGATGGCCGCCGTGGTGCAGTACGCCAAGACCCGCCCTGCGTTCGACGGGTACAAGGCCGCCAAGTACAGCCGGAAATATCTTGCCGAGCATGAGGCGGAGCTGGCTGACTACCGGGCGGCCAAGGCGACAATGGCCGAGCTGCTGGGCGGCGAGAAGCTCCCGAAAATGGACGTATTAAAAGAAAAACGCCGCCAACTGGCAGCGCGGAAAAAGGCTTTTTATTTGGAATACCGCAAAGCCCAGCAGGATATGCGGGAGCTGGTAGCGGTTAAGGGCAGCGTGGATCATCTGCGCGGGCTGACGAACAACCAGCGCAATAAGGAGCAGGCCCGTTAGGGGCAGCGACGCAGACAATGGTTCTTCTGGTCACGGTGGCCAGAAGTCCAGCGGGTTTGGGGGCACCCCAACAAGCATTTCCGCAGCGCGGAAATTGCAAGTGTCAATACACTTGCCTTGCTTGCCGCTAACGCGCTTCCCCGGAAGCCCCGCGAGAAACGGAGGCAGCGCCGTTTCTTACGCTCCCTCCGTTTCTCTGGCTTTTTGTATTCCCTCTGCGGTGGCTTCCATGATCGTCAATTCATTCTCGTCCATTGTGTTTAGCAACCTGTCAATGTGCTGGCGGCAATCACTTTCTTCGTTCTGCTTGTCAGGATAGAAGAATTGATCGACGGAAATATCCAGCAGCGTGACAATTTTATAAAAGGTATTCAAGCTCGGATGCTGACCACGATTTTCAAAATACATAATGGAACGAGGTGTACGGTCAACGAGCTGCGCGAGGTATTCCTGTGTCCAGCCTTTGGCTTCTCGTTTGCGTTTGATCTCCCGGCCTAATGCGTGGAAGTCAAGCCGTCGTTCGTCTTGGTACATTCTCATATCACCCGTATATTATTTTACATTTCGGGTTTGATTGTGAGAACGAAACGTAATTTTATGTTTTAGTAGTATTTTGTTTCCTCTATTGACTATCACGGCTAAAAAGACTATAATGTGCTTAGACAATAAGTACATTTAGGCAGGTGAAAGAGTAAATAGTGGAAATTATAATTAGCAACAATGCAAGCAAGCCAATTTACGAGCAAATCACCTCGCAAATTAAGGCTATGATAATGAGCGGCGAATTACGGGCCGGGGATGCAATTCCCTCCATGCGTGCATTGGCAAAATCAATTCATGTTAGTGTGATTACTGTCCAAAAAGCGTATGAGGATTTGCAAAGAGACGGATTTATTGAAACAACGGTCGGGCGAGGAAGTTTTGTATCAGCCCAGAATAAAGAGTTCTATCAAGAAGAACAGCAGCGACTTGCAGAAGAACATTTACAAATAGCTGCTGAAATTGGGCGGGTCAGTAATATTCCACTTGAAAAGCTAACAGAGCTATTAGCTTTATTCTATACAGAGGATGAATAATATGGAAAATATTTTAGAAGTAGAAAATCTTTGTAAAGGTTTTTCTAATGGCGACTTTGCATTGGACAAAGTGTCCTTTTCAATACCATACGGCTCTATCATGGGGTTTGTAGGGGAAAATGGTGCAGGAAAGACTACGACGATTAGTTGTATTCTAAATACTATGTTTAAGGACAGCGGAACGATTAAGTTATTCGGAAAAGCACTATCCGATGATGACACGGAACTGCGAGAAAAAATCGGTGTAGTATATGACGGTGATAATTTTCCGGCATACTGGACGGCAGAGCAGTTGTCTAATGTTATGCAAGGATTATATAAAAAATGGGATGATACCCTTTTTCAAATCTATTTAGAGAAATTCCAACTACAACCAAAGAAAAAGATCAAACATTACTCGCGAGGCATGACAATGAAATTAGCTGTTGCGGCTGCTCTATCACATCATCCACAACTTCTCATCTTAGATGAGGCCACAAGCGGTTTAGACCCTATTATGCGGGATGATATGCTGGATGCCTTTCTTGATTTCGTGCAGGAAGAAAATCATTCTATTCTCTTATCATCCCATATTACATCCGATTTGGAAAAAATAGCAGACTATATCACATTTATTCATAACGGCAAACTCATAATGACCGCAAGCAAAAATGACCTTGTATATAATTTTGCTGTTATACGCTGCAAAGAGAGCCAATTTCGTCAATTAGACCCGCACGATATTCTTGCCTACCGTAAGAGGGACTTTCAAACTGATGTACTCGTTGCAAATGGCAAAGAAGCTGAGAGAAAGTATCGCGGCTGCATTGTTGATCATGTATCGGTCGATGAAATTATGCTCTTGTTAGTAAAGGGGACACGAGTATGAAAGGACTTCTTAAAAATAATTTTTATGCGGTACGCTCCAGCGCGACTATATTCTCCATTTTTATGCTAATCGTAGGAACGATTGTCATTGTAATAGATAGTCAACAGTTTTTGCTCATTTACTTGCTATTGGGTATGATTGGCTTTTCAATGAGTGCGATTGTAGGGATAGGGAGAGATTATACTTCAAAATGGGCAAAATACAAACTGACGACCCCAGTAAAAAGAGGATCTATTGTAAAGAGCTATTTTATCCATCTACTTATATGGTTGTTTGTCGGAATGATTTTTGCTGGACTTGTTATGTGTCTTACATGGCTGTTACATGGTTGCCCTTTTGATCGGAACATAGATGCTGTTATGATATTCGCTGTTGGAATTAGTATCAGTTTACTGACCGGGGCAATTTTCTTTCCGTTATTCTACTTAGGCGGCGAGGAACGGAGTGGTGTTTTCTTAGTAGTTAGTCTGCTATGTGCAGTTGGAATTGTCATAGGAATTACCGCTATCATCAATACTGCTTTTGGCCCTAATATGAGTTCAGGGCAAATATTGCTTTGGACTGCAATCATGCTCGTTTGTTCATTCATGGGTTTTGCCGCATCTTATCCTGCGACAACAACGATTTTCAAGAGAAAAGAATATTGATGCTAAATGGTAAACAGAGAAATATAGGAAACTGGATATTGTGTCCTATATGTGGAAATAAAACACGCTTAAAAATTCGCCCCGATACGGAATTGAAGAATTTTCCTCTTTATTGCCCTAAGTGCAAAAAAGAAAGCCTGATCAGTGTGACGCAACTAAATATTACAGTTATCAAAGAGCCAGACGCTTAGACGCAGAGCCGATAAATTGCAGTCGAAAAGGTTGCGAATTATCGGCTCTTTTCTTTTGGTATCATCTGCGCTGGCGATCACAACAAGACCGTTTTGTTCGGCCTTGCGGCGCGAAGCGGCGGTTTTGAAATATTACATTTCAAGCCGCCGTTTTCCTTTTGAAAAATTGGATTTACGGGGGGTGTGGTAAAGTCGCCCTTTTTTAAGGATACGGCGGTGTCCGAGGAGGTATCGCCGTGTCCATTTTGCTTTTTCATAGCGTTCATAATCTGCATCAGCTAAAAAAAGCGTAGCTCCCCCGTTGGAGAAGTCCGGGTACGGACGTGAAATAAATAAGTACAAAAACAACAGCAATATTTCGTGCGCCCGCATAGTGTCATGCTGTGCGGGCGTTTTTATATGCCCCTGCTTCTGGTCACGGTGTCCAGAGGCTCCGAGGTGCCGGGGGCCGCCTATTCTCCATTTCAATCCGCACTCACCAACCACCTTTTGAAATGGAGGACAATTATGACGACTATCAACCTGAAACGGTATTACCCCTATATGACCGAAAATGTGATGCTGGAAGTTTCGGACGAGATCGCCGCCGCCCTCTCGATGGGAGGCCGCCTGTGCGACAGCTACAAGCGGCAGAAGCGCAGAAATGGCGAGTGCTCGCTGGACACCGATCCCGGCTTTGAGGCCGACGTGCTCCGCCAGCCCATGACCCCGGATGAATACATTGAAGCGCGGGAAACCACCATTGCCCTCTATGACGCGCTGGCCCAGCTCCCGCCCACGCAGGCCCGGCGTGTGTACCAGCACTATCTTCTCGGCATGAGCAAGGCCGAGATCGCGGCAGCCGAGGGCGTTGGCCGGAGCCGCATCTGCTGCTCCATTGAGCGCGGGCTGGCCGCTATGAAAAATATTTTGAAAAAATCTCTGTAAGAGGGAGTACATTTGCCCCCGAAACCTCCTGATAGGTGAGAGGAGTTTTCTTCCTCGCCTTGAAAACTGAATAGACAGTATTCCCGATACGAAATCCGCGTGATAGCGACGTAAGGTGCGCCGCCACGACAGCCAGTTCAGGAGGTGATGGACAAGCTGGCCGAGCGATCAACGCAGCCTTTGACCCGGTGCTGGCAAACCGGGCGCGAGGACAGCGCGGAGGATAATGAAACTTGCTCACGCCCTCCCACAGACTTGAGGGGGAGTCCCTGCGGTATGCGCCAGCCCTCCACGGGCAGCGGTACTGTGGGGCTATGCAGCCGAAGCCATCGGCGGTCTGGAATACTCCCCGTGCCGGGGATGCGTGGCAAATACGGCACACAACAATTATACAGGGAGCCGCCTGACCGGGTCTTTCTGTCTTATGACAGCCCAAACCATTCCGGCGCGGCGGCTCCCTCTTTTGTGGATTGAAACGGAAAACAACTGTCCCGCTGCTTCTGGTCATCGTGGCCAGAGGTGGGGCAAGGTCAAAGGACGGCGCTTTTGTGCCGTCCTTTCACGTTTCCCCACGGACAACGGGAAACCATCAAATCTATTCACATCGCTGATTTTTATAGGAGGTTTTCAGATGACGGAGGCAAGAGTCGGCTATCACAAGGAAGTCAAAACCGCGTCTTTTCAGGGCAAATCCATCACCGTGGAAAACCTGACCCCGATGCTCTCTCCCCGAGCACGGGATAAGCGCAAGCGTGAAATTGAAAGCTGTCTGTATGAGGTCTTTGTGAAGTATGCGCCGGGACGGGCGCAGATGCACTAATGCGGGACATCCTTGAGATGCGGGGCTGCCAGAGGTATAATATAGGTGTAAGGTTTGGTAGCTCCTACACTGAAAGGAGCACCAAATGATTATTCGTGAAGATGCCATTTATGGCAGACAGTCCGTTGACCGCAAGGACAGTATCAGCATTGAAAGCCAGATTGAGTTCTGCAAGTATGAGTTGAGAGGAGGCAATTTCCGCAAGTACACCGACAAGGGTTATTCCGGCAAGAATACCGATAGACCCAAGTTCCAAGAAATGATGGCCGATATTCGCCGGGGCCTGATCAAGCGCGTGGTGGTCTACAAGCTGGATCGTATCAGCCGTTCCATTCTGGACTTCGCAACCATGATGGAAACTTTTCAGGAATACAATGTCGAGTTCGTATCTTCCACGGAGAAGTTTGACACGTCCACACCGATGGGCCGGGCCATGCTGAATATCTGCATCGTGTTCGCCCAGCTTGAACGTGAAACCATCCAGAAGCGCGTGACCGACGCCTACTATTCCCGCTGCCAGCACGGTTTTCACATGAGCGGTGCGGCCCCCTATGGCTTCCAACTGGAGCCGACCACCATTGAGGGTATCCGCACAAAAATGATGAAGCCTGACCCGGAAACGGCAGATATTGCAAAGCTGATGTTTGAAATGTACTCCCAGCCCGGAATCTCTTTCGGGGACATCGCCCGCTACTTTGCCGACGAGGGCATCCTGATCTACGGCAAGGAAATGAAACGGGGCTTTATCTCCCAGCTTTTGAGAAACCCCATTTACGCACAGGCTGACCTCGATATGTACGAGTTCTTCAAAAGCCAGGGTACGGTGGTAGTCAATGAAGCGACAGATTTTGCCGGGACAAACGGCTGCTATCTCTATCAGGGCCGGGACGTGCAGGAAAGAAAAAACAAGCACCTGAAAGATCAGATACTTGTTTTGGCTCCCAGCGAGGGGCTGGTATCGTCTGATACATGGCTGCGCTGCCGGAAAAAGCTCATGGCAAACAAGACGTTCCAAGGCGGGCGCAAGGCAAAGAACACATGGCTTGCCGGAAAGGTCAAGTGTGGCCGCTGCGGGTACGCGCTTATGAGCGTTGGCAATCCGACAGGCGTTCAATATCTCCGCTGCTCCAAGCGGGCCGACAGTAAAAGCTGTGACGGCTGCGGGACGCTCCGTACACGGGAATTTGAAAGGTTCCTGTACGGCGAGATGGTCAAGAAGCTGTCCGAGTTCCAGACGCTGACGGCAAAGCGGGAAACGGTCAATCCCAAATTGACCGCGCTGAACATGGAGCTTGCCAGCGTGGAGGACGAGATTGAAAAGCTGCTGAATACTCTGACCGGGGCTAATGCGGTGCTGCTGTCCTATGCCAACAGCAAAATTGAGGAGCTGGACACACGCCGCCAAGCTCTGACAAAAGAGATCGCGGCGCTGTCGGCGGAAACCATGTCCCCGGAGCAGATTGAGCGGCTGTCGGTCTACCTCAACCAATGGGAAGAAATTGACTTTGAGGACAGGCGGCAGGTTGCTGACGGCCTGATCTCACAGATCCGCGCAACCGACGAACACGTTTCGATTGAGTGGAAAATTTAACTTTTACTTATCCATCGCACACGACAAAGAGCTGTGTGCCCTTGTCAAGCGATGTAAACATTTTTTACGATAACATCTTCCAATCCGAGCAGTTTTGAGGTATTATCTTTCATAGAGCATACAGTGTCCTTTCTTGTGGTGTCTCGCAGCTTCATTTTAAAGGATTTTTCTGTTATGCTCTACTCTTATTTTTCCCCACATGCTAAAAGTTGGAGTGCCCAGGTTTACCCGGGTACCCCAACTTTTAGTTTACAACCTTTTATTCTATCCCGTATTTTTCCTTCAGCTCCGGGCGGATATCGTCAAAGCTTCTAAACGGCGCGGGCTCGGCGGCGTGTTCGCCGATGTGCTTCTCCATCCACACCATGTCGTACCAGCGGCCGAACTTATATGCGCAGCCCGTGAATCTGCCGACGAACCTGTAGCCAAGGTGCTCATGGAACTGCTCGCTGTTGAGCGTCAGGTATTCGTCCGGCACTGTCGGGTGCGCGATGCAGGCGTTGACGTTCGTGATATTCTGCAGCTTCAGCGCCCCTTCAAGCGCGGTGTACAGGAGCTTGCCGAGGCCGAGATGCTTTGCGTCGGTGCGGATATATATGCTTGTCTCCACAGCCCATGCGTAGGCGGCGCGTGTCTTGAACGCGGATGCGTAGACGTAGCCCATTATCTCCCCGCCACGCTCTGCAACAAGGTAGGGATACCTGCTGAGCGTATGCTCGATGCGCTCTCGGAACTCCTCTATCGACGGGACTTCATATTCAAATGTGATGGCCGTGTTTTCCACGTAGGGCGCATAGATCGCCAGCAGCTTCTCCGCGTCCTCGCCTCTTGCAATTCTCACATGGCAGCTTTCCATGCCGCATACCTCTTTTCATCTGATGGCAGCAGCAATATTAGCACCGTGAGCCCGCGTTTTCAAGCGGTTTCGACGGCATATCGCGTGAATTTTCAGACATTTAGTCAAGATTGTACTTGTAATAACGCCGGATTGATAGTATAATACAAAAAGCTTAAAAAATTAAAAGCAAAGGCTGGATCAGATATGAGTACATACAAGCGCCGCTTTGGCGACAGGAAGGAAGGCCGGCTTCTCCGTTCCCTTCCCGCGTTCTCCAAGTTCATCCCATATATCATGCCCACGCGCAACGACGCATCCAACCAGTATGAGGAGAGCTTCGAGGTCTCCGATGTTGACCGCCGCCTGCGCCAGCTCCGCGTTCAGGGCTATAAGGGCATCGGTATTCTGCACTTTATCATCGCAGCATATATCCGCGGCGTGTCCATGCTCCCAGGCATCAACCGCTTTGTCGTCGGCCGCCGCATCTACGCAAGGGACGATATCTCCGTCGTTATGACCGTCAAGCGCAGCCTTTCCGTCGACGCCACGGAGACTACTATAAAGGTACACTTTGAACCGACCGATACTATCTTTGACGTCTACCGCAAGATGAATGAGAAGATCGATGAGATCAAGGCCTCTGATGAAAACAACAACACCGAGGCAGTTGCTGAGACCTTCTGCCGCGCGCCGCGCTTCCTGCTCCGCTTCGCGCTGGCGATCGTCCGCATGCTGGACTATTTCGGCTGGCTTCCCGAGAGCCTGACCGAGGCAAGCCCATTCCATGGCTCGATGATAATCACCGACCTTGGCTCGCTGCGCATAGGACCCATTTTCCACCATATATATAACTTCGGCACGCTCCCGGTGTTCATCGCCTTCGGCGCGAAGCGGCACTCCTATGAGCTTGACCGCCACGGCAACATGGTCGACCGCAAGTATGTTGACTGCAAGTTCGTCATGGACGAGCGCACGGTCGACGGGCATTATTACGCCCAGTTCCTTCAGGCAATCCGCTATCTGTTCCAGCACCCCGAGGTCGTAGAAGCGCCCCCCTCCAGAGTCATTGACGATATCTATTGATAAGATTTATATAAAAAATTCCCGGACAAAAAGTCCGGGAATTTTTAGTTCAGCGCCGTTTAGACCAATAATAACTATCACCATAATAATCGCCGTATTCGCGATTCTGCCTATCGACATCCGATTCATCATCTTCGTCATCTTCTTCAACGATGATATACTGCTTCTGCTTATTCTTATATTGCTCTTTCAGTTTTTTGTTATATTTGGCACGGGCTATATCGTATTCTATAACCATCTTAAAACACCAAATACTAAATGCGCCAAGTGCGCCACAGAATATAAGTAGAATTACAGTTTCCATAGTGCTTATAAACCTCCGCACTTTTGTTGATTGATAATATTATATCACATAACAGTTATAAAGAAAAGCTCTGTTAATGGCGGGAATATCTCAGAATTGGCACCGGAGAGATTCGAACCGCGCTGTGTGTGCGTCCGCAGACGCCATGCAAGCGAGCAACCGCCGTAGGCGGCTCTTAGCGAGTCGCAGCGCGGGCTGCCTCAGGTTCGAATCTCTGAAACGTCACATTATAAAATAAGCCCTCTACCGTTGGTAGAGGGCTTATTTTATGGCGGAGATGGAGAGATTCGAACTCTCGAAGAGCTTTTGACCCTTACACGATTTCCAATCGTGCGCGCTCGACCAACTACGCGACATCTCCGTGTTTGCTCAAGAAAACAAAGTATTAACTTGTCAGCTTGCATATTATAATTCACATGCGCCGTAAAGTCAAGGAATATTTTTCAATTCTTCGGGAAAGATTATTTTGAGACAAAAAAGCGGAGGACAGCGCCGTGAAAATGACGAACGACGAGTATAAGGAATTTGCCGGGCAGCACGCGCCACGCTCAAGGGCGGGGCGAAACATGCTGCGAGCCTTTGTGAGCGGCGGGGCGATCTGCGCCGTCGGTCAGGCACTGACGGATCTGTACCTTTCTCTCGGCATGGAGATGGAAAGTGCCTGCGCGGCCTGCTCCGTGACGCTGATCTTCATCGGCGCGCTGCTGACCGGGCTCGGCGTATATGACGACATGGCGCGCTTTTCCGGTGCGGGCACGCTCGTGCCGATAACGGGCTTTGCAAATTCCGTTGTCGCCCCGGCGATAGAGTATAAGACCGAGGGCATGATCCTCGGCACCGCCGCCAAAATGTTCATCATCTCCGGCCCCGTCATCGTATACGGGATAAGCTCCGGCGTCATCTACGGCATATTGCTGTTGATATTCGGAGCGGTATAGGAAATATCAAAGGAGAGGCTCATGGGAAAACACGCCAAGAAGAAAACGAACCGTGCCGGTCAGGCGGAAGTCCTGACCGGGCACGATGAGAAAGCGGAAAGGGAAAGCCCGGATCGCCGCCTCTGGGAGCGCGAGTCCGACCGCCCCAACGGCACAAGCGGGAACTACAGCTGAAAACAGGCGCGATGCAGCAGCTTTTGCATCGCGCCTGTACTTGTTAATGTGAGCCGTATTTCTTCTCCGCAAGCTCCTTGCTGCATGATACGAGGCGGCGGATGCTGCGGTCGTTCGCGCTGCGCTCGTTTATGAGTATCCCGAGCGAGCGGTGGCAGCGCGGTTCAAGCGGCAGTGTCTTGATGTTGAACTGCATGTCCTTTGTCACGAGCCTTGACAGTACGCTCACGCCAAGCCCGTGCTCGACCATCGACGCAATGGACGCATCGTCAAGATTCGTGCGCAGGATGTTCGGCGCGACCTTCAGCCCGTTCGCCGTGAAGATCGGCAGTATATCCAGCTCGAAGCCGAGAGAGGGCATGAGAAAGTCTGTCCCCTCGAAAAGCTCGACCGGGTACGCGTCGCCGTCAAAATCACAGTCGGCGGGCAGGATGGCGACGAGCTCATCCTCCATCAGCGGTATCCACGTAAGTCCTTGGCACAGCTCCGGCTGATAGCTCACCATCGCGCAGTCAAGCTCCTCGTTCCTTACCGCCGTGGCCATCTCGTTCATGTCGTTGACCGTGAGCGAGACCTGCGTGTCCGGGCAGAGCAGCCTGAACGCGGAGAGAATGTCCGGGATCCAGTGGCGCGCGATGCTCGAAAACGAGCCGAGCCGCAGTGTCGAGCCGGTTTTGAGCCGCAGCTGATCCGCCTCTCGCTCGAGAGCAGCGGCGGCGTCTGCAAAGCCCTTGAGCTTCGGCAGCAGCTCCTGACCGGTGGGGGAGAGCCGTACTCCGCCCTTGCTGCGTATCAGCAGCGATACGCCGAGCTCGTCCTCAAGGGAGTTCATCATGTGCGTGAGCCCGGACTGGGTGTAGCCAAGCTCTGCGGCGGCGGCGGTGAGACTGCCTCGGTCTATCGCGGTCAGAAGCGCGCTTACTTTTTTGCTGTCCATTTCTGCAAATCACTGTCCTTGTCAACTGATGGTAACTATGAGAAAAACTGATTACATATATAATAATATGGGATTTTACGAAATGCAAGTGAAATGTTATTATCTGTAAAAGTCTTGCACTATGATGAAAAAGTTAGTATAATTTGGAAAAGAACGGACAAAGCAAAGCGTTTTATACCAAAAGATTCCGGAAATAATACCGGGACGACCGGAAATGAAACCGGGACACATCTTGCGGACAGCAGATATGCGGGCAGCACATCCCCTGCATATATCTGTCGGTTCATCCTGCGGGAATACCCGCAGGATGAATTATTTTGTGCAGATATGAGAAAGTGTACGGACATTAGGGTTAAGGCCATGTTAAGCTAATAGAACTGATTTAGACAATTTTGTGTAATTTGAATATAAAACCGCAAAAATCCCTGTGAAAAAATTTACTAATCTTGCAAAATGCATATAAGTAGAAGTATAATTTGTATTAAGAAAATTGGCGATATGGCGGCAGCGCAATATGCTGCTCCCTCTTGCTAAAAAAACGCTTGTGTAGTAGAATGATATTGCTAAAACTTTAACTCAAATATAGCGGGGGATTATCCGGTGCAGAGAGTCTTGATCCACATACACGGTATCGTTCAGGGGGTCGGCTTCCGGCCGTTTATCCATAAGCTCGTCAAGGAGCGCGGCCTGAGGGGATATATAAAAAACACCTCCTCCGGGGTCGAGCTTGAGCTGGAAGGGGAGCGCGAAGAGCTTACCGGATTCATTGAGGATATCCCGCGCCGCGCGCCGAAGCTTGCCGTCATCGAAGCGATGGAGACGGAGTATCTCCCGAATCTGGCAGGCTACGAAGATTTCAGAATTTTGAGCAGCAAAACGGAGGCCTTCCGCAATACGCTCATTTCCCCGGATATATGCATCTGTGACGACTGCCTGCGTGAGCTGAGAACGCCCGGCGACAGGCGTTACCGCTATCCTTTTATCAACTGCACCAACTGCGGCCCGAGGTTCACCATTATAAAGGATGTGCCCTATGACCGGGCAAAGACTTCGATGAGCGCTTTCCCCATGTGCCCGGACTGTGACCGGGAGTATCACGATATTGAGGATCGGCGCTATCATGCCCAACCGGACTGCTGCCCGGACTGCGGCCCGCAGGTGTTCTTTCTGGATGCTGATGGAAACCCGGTGGAGGGCGACGCGATAGAGCTTGCCCGGCAGAGCATCAGGGCAGGGAAGATCATCGCCGTCAAGGGGCTCGGCGGGATACACCTTGCCTGCCGCTGTGATGACGCTTCCATCGTTCGTGAGCTGCGCCGCCGCAAGCAGCGCGATGAAAAGCCTTTCGCGGTCATGTGCCGCGATGCAGACTGCGCGAGAGAAATTTGCCTCGTCTCTGAGGACGAGGAGAAGATACTTGACGGCTTCCGCCGTCCTATCGTCCTGCTGAGAAAGAAGCGGCAGGGGCTGGAGCATATCAGCGAGAACGGGTTTATCGGCGTTATGCTGCCGTATACCCCGATGCACTATCTGCTCTTCGGCGACGATATAGATATGCTCATTATGACGAGCGCCAATCTTTCCGACACTCCCATGATGTACCGCAACGATGAAGCGGTGGAAAAGCTGCGCGGCATTGCCGACGGCTTCCTGCTGCACAACAGGGATATCCAGACCCGCTGTGACGATTCGCTGTGCTGGGTGCTCGGCGGCGCGGAATATTTTGCCCGCCGTTCAAGGGGATATGTGCCTTTCCCGATAACCGTCGGGGAGGAGCTGCCGCCGCTGCTTGCCTGCGGCGCGGAGCAGAAGGCGAGCTTCTGCCTGTCAAAGGGGAGCTACGTTTTCCCGAGCCAGCATATCGGTGACCTGAAGAATTTTGAGACGTTGGAAAATTATACCGGACAGATAAAACATTTCCGGCGCCTGTTTGATATAAGACCGCAGGCCGTGGTCTGCGATCTGCACCCGGACTATATGTCCACGGAATATGCTTCCGCGATAGCCGAGGAAGAAAGCCTGCCGCTTATAAAGGTGCAGCACCATCATGCGCACATGGCCGCCTGCATGGCCGATAATGGTCAGAATGGGCCGGTGATCGGCCTTGTGTGGGACGGCACCGGACTCGGTACGGACGGCACGATATGGGGCGCGGAGTGCCTCATTGGGGACTATTCCGGTTTTGAGCGCTTCGGCAGTATTCTGCCCATACCCCTCATCGGCGGGGACAGGGCAGTCAAGGAGACTGACCGCGTCGCCTTCGCGCTGCTCGACGCTTCCGGCTGCAATACCGGGAGCATCGAAAAAGCGGAGATATATAAGGCTGTGCTTGATTCCGGGCTCAATTGCCCCGTGTCCTCAGGCATGGGACGGCTGTTTGACGGCGTCGCTGCGATCCTTGGGATAAAGACGCTGTGCAGCTATGAGGGGCAGGGAGCCGTCCTGCTCGAAGCCGCTGCAGCGGAGGACGAAGAAGTCTACCCATTTGCCCTTGAAGGGGAGCCGCTGCGCTATGACTGGCGTGGGACGATCCGTGCGATATGCGCCGATATAGAGGCGGGGGTCGACACTGGGCGCATAGCCGCCCGGTTTATGAACACGCTCATTGAAATGGCTGTGCGCCAGTGCTGCGCTGCACGGGAAGCGAGCGGAATAGACGTTGCTGCGCTCTCAGGCGGCAGCTTCCAGAATATGTATATAATGTCGCGCCTGCCGGGAAGACTGGAAAAAGAGGGCTTCCGTGTGCTGAGGCACAGGCGCGTTTCGACGAATGACGAGGGGCTTTCACTCGGCCAGCTGATGATAGCCGCCGCGAAGCTCGAAAAATAAGGAGAAAAAGATATGTGTTTGGCAGTACCGCTGAAGCTTGTTGAAATACACGGAAATTCCGCCATAGGCGAAGCTCTCGGCATGACGCGCGAAATTCGCGTCGACTTCATCCCGGAGCCGAAGGTGGGGGACTACGTTATGGTACATGCCGGGTTTGCGATAGACCGGCTCGATGAACAGCAGGCGCAGGAGGATATTGACGCTTGGAAAGAGGTGCAGGATGCCCTCGGCTGATATGCACACAGGTGAGATCATCTCCGAGATAGAGCGTCTGGACTTGGGCGAGATACGGCTCATGGAGGTATGCGGGACGCATACGATGTCCATCGCAAAGTCCGGCCTGCGCTCGATGCTCCCGAAAAATATAAAGCTCCTGTCAGGCCCCGGCTGCCCGGTCTGCGTAACGCCCCCGGAGGTCATCGATGCGGTGCTGGAGCTTGCCATGGAGAAGGACGTTATCATCACCACCTACGGCGATATGCTGCGCGTTCCCGGCAGCACACCGGGCGACAGCCTGCAGCGCCGCCGCGCCATGGGCGCGAGGGTGCAGATGGTCTACTCCCCGGTGGACGCGGTGCAGCTTGCCAAGGAGAACCCGGATAAGCAGGTGGTGTTTCTCGGCGTCGGCTTTGAGACTACCGCGCCGGGGACTGCCGCCGCAGCGCTGACAGCGGCGGAGCAGAGGGTGGAGAATTTCTCCCTCTGGTCGATGCTCAAAACTGTGGAGCCCGCGCTGCGCGCGCTCATGGCCATGCCGGATTTCAATATCGACGGCTTTATCTGCCCGGGTCACGTGGCTACGATAATCGGCGTTAAGGGCTTCCGCTTTCTCCCGGAGGAATATTCGATGCCGGCGGTCATCGCGGGCTTTGAACCGGAGGACATTCTCCACGCGGTGTACAGGCTCGCAAAGCAGATCGCCGAGCAGAGCCCGAAGATAGAGAACGAGTACCGCAGGGCGGTCACCGAAAACGGCAACCCCCTTGCGCAGAACATGATGAACACCTGCCTGCGCCGCCGTCCAGATAACTGGCGCGGCCTTGGGCTCATCCCGGACAGCGGACTTGAACCGGCCGCCGTGCTTGAGCGGCTCGACGCGGAAAAGCTCTTCGGCATAAAATATGCGGAGAAGCCGAAGCCCACCGCCTGCCGCTGCGGGGACGTTATCTGCGGGCGCATTGCCCCTGAGCAGTGCCCGATGTTCGGCGGACGCTGCACACCGGAGGGTCCGGTGGGGCCGTGCATGGTATCCTCGGAGGGAGCCTGCGCCGCGGCGTATAAATACGCGGGGGTGTGAAACTTATATGGACGAAATAATTACACTCGATTACGGCAGCGGCGGCAAAAAGACCGCCCGCCTGATAGAAAAGCTTATAGTCCCGGCACTGTCAAACCCGGCGCTGGACGCCTTGGGCGACGGCGCGATAGTAGAGGGCGCAGAGAAGCTTGCCTTCTCGACTGACAGCTTCGTCGTCGATCCTATATTTTTCCCCGGCGGAGATATCGGCAAGCTCTCCGTCTGCGGCACGGTGAATGACATTGCCATGTGCGGCGCTGTGCCTAAGTACCTGAGCTGTTCTTTTATTATAGAAGAGGGGCTGCCGGCAGAGGACTTGGAAAAGATAGTCGAGTCCATCAGATGCACGGCTGAGAGAGCCGGTGTGCAGGTCGTGACGGGGGACACAAAGGTCGTCGAGCGCGGCAGGGGAGATAAGATATATATCAACACCGCCGGTATCGGCTTTGTGAAATACCCCGGTCTAAGCCCGAAAAACCTGAGAGACGGGGACACCGTGATAGTCTCCGGCATGGTCGGTGACCACGGAACGGCCATCATGCTCGCGCGCAGCGGGATGATGCAGGGCGAGATAGCTTCCGACTGCGCGCCGCTGAACGGCCTGTGCGAAGCTATCCTCGGTACGGGCGCTGAAGTCCGCGTCCTGCGCGACCCGACGCGCGGCGGAGTTGCCACGACGCTCAATGAGTTCATCGAGGGTACAACGCTCGGAATAGAGCTGCACGAGGATAAAATTCCGGTGCGGGATCAGGTTCGCGCAGCCTGCGATATGCTCGGCCTTGATCCGCTCTACTGCGCAAATGAGGGCAAGCTCCTTGCCGTCGTCGCGGCGGATGACGCGGAGCGAGTGCTGAGTTCTATGCGCGAAACGGAAGAGGGGCGCAACGCTGCAATAATCGGCAGAGTCAGCGCCGGTTATCCCGGAAAGCTCGTCATGGACACGGCCTTCGGGGGAAAGCGCATCCTCCAGAAACTCACGGGAGCGCAGCTTCCGAGAATTTGCTGAAAATAAAAAATTAAAATAAAAGGAAAATCAGAGAGGTGAAACGGATGCAGGAGTACAAAAAGACCGTGATCACAAAAGATCAGGTCGTACCCATAGCGGAAAAAATGCGCAAGGCCGGCAACGCCCTTGTGATGATCCACGGCTTCATCGACAACGATGGGCAGATGGACGTCTCATGGGACTACGCCGTAGACCCGGCGATCGAGTCCTATCACGTGATAGGCGAGACGGTGCTTCCGTCGATCGGCGAGATCTACGACACGGCGGCGACATGGCCTGAGCGCGAGCTCAACGAGCTGTTCGCGATAGAGTTCGAGGGACTTGACGTGTCGCAGCGGCTCTTCCTGCCGGAGGACATGCTCGAAACGCAGGGCAAGGGCCAGATAATGGTCATGCCGCTTTCGGAGCTTCGGCAGAAAAACATTGAGGAGGGAACGAAATGAGCTACATTGTCCCCATCGGCCCGTACCATCCCGCGCTTGAGGAGCCGATACACGCAAAGCTCTATACCGAGGGCGAGGTCATCAAGGACGCGGAGGTCTTTGTCGGCTATAACCACCGCGGCATAGAGAAGCTCGCCACCGAGCGCAACGCCATCCAGACTCTTGTTCTGGTCGAGCGCGTCTGCGGTATCTGCTCCCACTCCCATGCCCTGACCTACGCCATGTGCGTGGAGAACATCAACGGCATTGAGGTGCCGAAGCGCGGCCAGTATATCCGCGTCATCACCGCGGAGCTGGAGAGGCTGCACTCGCACTTCCTGTGGCTCGGCATCGCATGTCATATTATCGGGCATGACAGCATGTTCATGCACATCTGGGATGAGCGCGAGCTTGTTATGGATCTGCTGGAGAAAATGACCGGCAACCGCGTGAACTACGCCATGGTGACTGTCGGCGGCGCAAGGCGCGATATAGACGACGAGCTTCGCCGCGAGCTGCTCGAAGCCTGCGATAAGCTCAAGGCTCCGCTCGACCGCATCACCGAGATCGCCCTGACCGACAAGACCATCGCCATGCGCACCAAGGGCGTCGGCGTACTTCCGAAAGAGGACGCGCTGCGCATGGGAGCCGTCGGACCCCACGCGAGAGCATCCGGGGTGAAGGTCGATGTCCGCAAGGACGCGCCCTATTCCTCGTATGAAGATTTTGATTTTGACGTGCCTGTCGTCGAGAGCGGCGACGTGTTCGCCCGCGTGGTCGTGCGCGCGCTCGAATGCTATGAGAGCATCAAGATCATCCGCCAGGCGCTTGAGAACCTGCCCGCAACGCCCATCAACCTCGGCAATAAGCTCATCAAGATACAGCCGGGTCAGGCGGTCTGCCGCCATGAGGCGCCGCGCGGCCAGCTCAGCCACATGGTAGTGGGCGACGGTTCGTTCAATAACCACCGCGTCAGCATCCACGTGCCGAGCTATAAGAACACGCCGACCGTCCCGTTCATGCTCCGCGGCAACACCGTTGCGGACGCGGGACTCATCATCGCAAGCATAGACCCCTGCTTCAGCTGCCTCGACAGATAAGATGCACGAGCTTGCACTGACAGAGGGGATAATCAGCATAGTCGAGTCCGAAAAGAAAAAGCACGGTTTTGAGAGAGTCAGCGAGATAAGCCTGAAGCTCGGCGAATACTCCGGGGTGATACCGGAGTGCATGGAGGAGTTTTTCCCGATCGCCTCAAAGGGTACGGCGGCTGCCGGAGCAAAGCTGATCTTCGAGAAAGTGCCGGCGCAGTTCAAGTGCCGCGGATGCGATTGGCACGGCGGCCTTGAAAAAGGGAGCTTTGCCTGCCCGGAGTGCGGCGGAGAAAACCTCCAAATGACCGCGGGACGCGAGTTCTATGTTGAAAACATCAAAGTCGAATAGACAACGGATAGATAATAAACTTCAAAGGAAGGAGAGATGATCTCTTGCAGAAAACACGGTTTACATCGGTGCTGTCCACATTCATCGTCTGCTACGTGTTCTGGATTCTTCTCACATGGTCACTGTCTCCGGAGGAGCTTGCGGCGGGAGCCGTCGTCAGCTTTTTCGTAGCGCTGTTCTCAGCAAAATACTTTATACATGAAAACGCCGGGTGGCTCTTCAGACCGGACAAGTTCTTCGCCCTGCTGGCATACTTTGTGGTTTTCCTCGGCCTGCTCATCAAGTCGAACCTCAATGTTGCAAAGTGCTGCTACAAGGGCTGCAAGGACGTGTATCCCGGCATCGTAAAGATACCGACGAAGCTCAAGGGCGACTACGCGCAGGCGATGCTCGCAAACAGCATTACCCTCACGCCGGGCACGATAACCCTCGACATCATCGAGGAGAACGGCGAAACGGCGTACTATGTACACTGCCTCGACGTGTCCCAGTACGAGGATAAGAACTTCTACTACACGGACGAGGACGGCAAAGAGAAGCCGCTGCCGCTCCACAGGAGCCGCGAGGACGCCGGAGAGGACATCAAAGGCACGATGGAAAAATGGATCAGGAGGATCTGGGAATGATTGACATTTTGATTTTTGCCGTCATTTATGCGCTGCTGGCCGCTGGGAACCTGATCAGACTTGTGAAGGGCCCAACGGGCGCGGACAGAATGGTCGCGGCGGACAGCATGGATATTCTTGTCGCCTGCGCAATGGTGCTCTTCTCCATATACAGCGGGAGAGGCATATACCTTGACATAGCCATCATCACGGCGATGCTCGGCATACTCAACACCATGCTTGTCGGCCGTTATCTTGATACGGGAAGGTGGCACAAGAAATGATACTGCGTATTATCATAGACCTGCTTATAGCGGTGAGCCTGTACTTCGCCATAGCCGGGACGATTGGCATAAACAAAATGCCGGACACCTTCTCCCGCATGCAGGCGAGCACGCTCATCACCACCCTCGGCGTTCTCGGCGCAAACATCGGCGCTATACTATATGCCATATTCATCATGCACAACGGCGCGGCTGCGGTGAAGATCGCGGTCATCGCGGCGCTCGTCATCGCGGTGAACCCCATCGGCGCGCACGCTATCGCCAAGGGTGCTTACCGCTCGGGCGTCAGACCGGAGCGCAAGATGGAAATGGACGATTTTAGGAGGGACTTCGATGAGTGAACTTGTTGTTATCTTAAATGCCCTCATACTTTTAGGCGTAGTTGTCTCCGCGATACTCGCGGTGCACTGTGAAAAGCTGCTCTCCTCCGTTATTGCCCTCGGCGTCACCGGCATATTCGCCGCGGCGGAGTTTCTGCTGCTGCATGCGCCCGACGTTGCGATATCCGAAGCGGCGGTCGGCGCGGCGCTGACTCCCCTTATCTTCATCGTGACGATCAAGAAGCTCAAGGGAGGGGACGACAAATGAAGAAATTCCTCACAATCGTCTGCCTTGCGGCATTCCTCGTAGAGGGAGTTTTTGCCGCGGTGGAGATGGCGCAGCTGCCGCGTACATACGACGGGGCCAACGCCAAGGTATCTCCCTACGAGCTGATGCAGGATCCTGAGGCCTATGACGATTCCGAGGCCGACGGCGCGGCTGCCGCAATCGTCCAGCAGAACCTTGCAAAGACCCACGCCGTGAACGATGTCACCTCGATAGTCTTCGACTTCAGAGGCTATGACACGATGGGCGAGTCTTTCATAATGATACTCACGGTTTCCTCCGTTATCATTCTGCTGAGAAAGACCAAGGCCGAAAAAGAAAAAATGAAGGAGGAGCGAGATGGAAAGATACGCAGATAACGTCACCATCAAGCGCGTTATAACCCGCTGCGGCTGTGACAGGATCATTCCGCTTTGCCTCGTATATATCTTTTATATTATGCTCCATGGCCACCTGACCCCGGGCGGCGGCTTCCAGGGCGGCATACTCACCGTTGCCGTCGTGCTGCTCATCTACCTTGCCCACGGCTACGAGGAGACCAAGCGTGCCCTGCACCCGAACCTTACCCATAAGCTCGAGGGCGTCGCGCTGATGCTGTATGTCGTCCTCGCGTTTGTAGGCATCGTCCTCGGTGCGAGCTTCTGCCAGAACGTGTTCTATTACCACGGCGATATAGGCGCGCTCTTCAGCAGCGGCACAGTGTTCTGGATGGGCGAGACTGTCGCGTTCGACGTGTTCACCGCGGCTGTGACGCTCTCCATCGGTATGCTCAGCGTTCTGTATCCGCAGGATATAGACAACCTGAAGTGAGGTGGCAAGTATGATTACGATGAACTATATTGCTTCGTTCTTCCTGATCTTTTTGGGATTATACTGCATCGTTGTTAAGCACAACGCGGTCAAGACGGTCATCGGCCTGTGCATCATGGATTACGGCGTGAACATCTTCCTCATCTCCGTCGGCTATGTGCCCGGCGGCACCGCGCCCATTTTCACGCAGGGCGAGATAACCGCGGCGAGCTACTTCGTCGACCCGATACCGCAGGCGCTGACCCTCACGAGCATAGTTATCGGCGCATGCGTCACGGCGATGAGCCTTGCGATAGTCATGCGGCTCGACGAACAGTACAAGACCCTTGACACCAGAGAGATAAGGAGGCTGCACGGATGATTCTTGATTATCACCACCTCCCGATCTGCGCGATAATGCTGCTGTTCTTCGGCGCATTCTTTATCACGACCTTCGGCACCCGAGGCGGCGTGAGAAAGATCGTGTCAATGATCGCATCCGCGCTGAGCCTTGCCTGCCTTATCGCACTCATAAAGCCGGTAATGATAGACGGAGAGATAATCTCCTACTGGCTCGGCAACCGCAGCATCGCCGGCGGCTACGCGATAGGCATCGCGATAGAGGTCGACGCGCTGAGCCTGTTCTTCGGGCTGCTCGTCGGTATCGCGGCCTTTGCCGCCTGCCTTTACAGCCTGGACTATATAACCCATGACGCGCATCAGGTGCAGTATTACACGCTGCTGCTTATGACATCCGGCGGCGTTCTCGGCATGGTGCTGACGGGCGATATCTTCAATATGTATATCATGGTGGAGATACTCACCATAGGCGCGGTCGGCCTGACGGCGTACCGCAGCAAGAGCGAGGGCGCTCTTGAGGCGGCGTTCAAGTACCTTGTCGTCGGCTCCATCGGCTCGGCGTTCATCCTTACGGCGATAGTGATGCTCTATGCCGAGGCACATACGCTGAACCTCGCGCAGCTGTCCGTGCTGCTGCCGGGCATGCTGGGCTCCGGCAGAATGAAGATAGCTTTCGCGCTGCTGCTCGCGGGCTTCTCGACCAAGGCATTCATCGTGCCGTTCCATCCGCTTGCGGCGGACGCCCACGGCGCGGCTCCCGCGTCTGTGTCGCTGCTCATATCGGGCGTGCTTACAAAGTCCGGTCTTTACGCGATCATCCGTCTGTGCTATTTCCTGTTCCAGGTCATGGACAAGGGGACGATGCAGTTCCTGCTCGTCTTCCTCGGCTGCGTCAGTATGCTCGTGTGCGTGACCATGGCGCTTGCGCAGCATGACTTCAAGCGTCTGCTCGCGTTCCACAGTATTTCCCAGATAGGCTACGTGCTCACGGCGGTTGGCCTTGCCACGGCGCTCGGCCTCTCCGCAGGACTTTACCACGCGATGAACCACACCATCTTTAAGGGTCTGCTGTTCCTTGCCGCCGGTGCCGTCATGCACCAGACCGGCACAGGCGACCTTGACCGCCTCGGCGGGCTTGCAAAGAAGATGCCGCATACGACGGTGATGTTCCTCATAGGCGCGTTTTCCATAAGCGGTCTGCCGCCGTTCAACGGCTTTGCCTCGAAGTGGATGATCTATCAGGCGATATACCAGAAGGCCGTCGAGAGCGGGAACTTCCTGTTCGTATTCGCGCTTATCGCGGCGCTCGTGACCTCGGTGCTGACGCTTGCGTCCTTCGTCAAGGTCAGCCAGAGCGTGTTCTTCGGCCAGCTCTCCGTCGAGTTTGAGAACACCGAGGAAGCGCCGATAGGCATGCGCATCGCAATGGGGCTGCTTGCGGCTCTCTGCGTTATCACCGGTCTTTTCCCGAACCTCGTCACCGCTTTCCTTACCGAGCCCGCGGCGACCGCCGCGCTGAATGCCGGTAAGTACATAAGCGCGATGGGCTTTGACACCACGCTTGCTGCTCCCGTTATAAGCTTTGTGAGCATGGGTGTCTGGGCGCCGGTCAACTGGCTGCTCCTGCTGTGCATCACGCTGCTTGCGATAACCATCGCGGCGGTCTCTACCCGTTATGATGCGGCGAGAACTGCTGAGAGCGTGACCGACACCAAGTACCATCTCTTCTACGGCGGCGAAAAGAACGTGTATTCTCAGGTCGGCGGCGAGGATCTCTTCTGGGGGCTCAAGCACAACTGGCGTCACTATTTCGATTTCATGCACAGGCTGCACAGCGGCGTTGTCAACGATTACGCACTGTGGGCGGTCGTAGACGTGACGGTCATCATGGCCTTCATGCTGATAGCGCTTTAAGGGGGTGGGAAATATGATGAAAGATATTATCGTCACGGCTCTGTATAACCTTGGCTACATCCTCATTTTCCCCGGCTTCCTGTTCTGCTTCTTCGCGGGGTTGCTGCTGTGCGGCATTGACCGCAAGCTCGTGGCCAAGATGCAGAAGCGCGTCGGCCCGCCGGTGCTCCAGCCGTTTTATGATTTCTTCAAGCTCTGCGGCAAGGAGTGCATCGTTCCCGCCGCGGCATCAAGGACGATGTTCCTCATGGCTCCGCTGGTAGGGCTCGCGGCGCTCGTCGTGATACAGCTGTTTATCCCGGTGTTCACCTTCACCGCGTTTTCGCAGGTCGCGGATATCATCGTCATCCTCTACCTGCTGCTCATCCCGGCCATGTCCGCCATGCTCGGCGGCGCGGCCAGCGGCTCACCCTACGCGGGCGTCGGCCTCAGCCGCGAGATGGTCACTATCATCTCCTGCGAGCTGCCGCTGGTGCTGGTGCTGCTGTCGGTGGCAAAGACTGTGGGCGACGCGATGGGCACGGGGCTGTGCTTCTCACTGACGGATATTGCCCTGTATCAGGCGGCAAACGGCAGTCTGATCCTCAAGGCGAGCATGATCCCCGCTGCCGCGGCGATGCTGCTCATAATCCCCGGCGAGACCGGCAACCACCCCTTTGACGCGGCCGAGGCCGAGACGGAGATATGCGAGGGCATGCTTGCCGAATACAGCGGCGCGCCGCTTGGCGTATATAAGCTCAATCACGCCATCAAGATGCTCACGCTTACAAGCCTGTTTGCCGCGCTGTTTCTCGGCGGCATCGGCGGCGGGATAGAAAAGCTCGTCGCGCTCATCGGGCTCACCGGCGGCGCTGCCGCGGGCATGACGATGCTGCTGGGCATAGTCATACTCCTGCTGCTGTGCATCGCGCTGACGGCAGTGAGCATATCCTTCGTCCACGCAATCACCGCAAGGCTCAAGATAGAGCAGATATTCAAATACTACTGGACCGTTGTCTCCGGCCTTGCGCTCATAAGCCTTGTGCTGGCATGGTACGGTATGTAAGGAGGTGCGGGAATGTTTAAGAAACTTATCGAGGAGAGCACCGGCAAGTCCCCGTGGCTTTTCCACATCAACGCCGGTTCCTGCAACGGCTGCGATATAGAGCTTGTCTCCGTGCTGACACCGCGCTACGATGCGGAGCGCCTTGGCTTTAAGTTGACCGGTACCCCGCGCCATGCCGATATCGTTGTGGTCACAGGGCCTGTCACAAAGCAGTCACTGCCGCGCGTGCTGAGCGCGATATCTCAGGTCCCCGAGCCGCGCTGCATAGTCACGATGGGTTCGTGCCCGCAGTCGGGCAACGTCTTCAAAGGCAGCTACTCCGTAGCGGGTCCCCTGAGCAAGTACGTCCATGTCGATGTAGATGTGGCCGGCTGCGCGCCAAAGCCCGAGGCCGTCATCGACGGACTCGCGCTGGCGGCAAAAATACTTCAGGAGAAGAGGGGGAAGATGTAATGGATTTCCCGTTTGCGAGAGAAGCGATATCGAAGCTCTTCAGTAAATCCAGCTGCAATATGTACCCCGCCGTGCCGAGCGAAGCCGCGCAGAATTACCGTGGGCGCATCGCTTACCGTGCCGATAAGTGCATCGGCTGCGGCATGTGCGAGCGTGTCTGCGCCGGCGGCGCGATCACCAGGACGATAGAAAAGGGCGAGGACGGTCAGGGCGATAAGATCACGCTGACCTTTGACCTCGGCTCCTGCACTTTCTGCGCAACCTGCGCCGATTTCTGCAGCCGCCACGCCATTACGCTCACCCGCGACTATCACATGATCGCGACCAAGGAAGAGGATCTGCTCGTTAGCGGAAGCTTTATAAAGGCTCCGCCGAAGAAGCCCGCCGCGCCCGCGGCGGAAAAGAGCGCGGAAGCATCCTCCGTCAAGCCGCGCGGTGACGGTAAGCCTGCCTGCGATGAGAACAGGTGCGTTCACTGCACGCTCTGCGCGAAGAAGTGTCCCGCGGATGCGCTGACCGTTGACAGAGCCGCCAAGACATGGACGCTCGATGAGGACAAGTGCATCGGCTGCGGCACCTGCGCCGAGGCCTGCCCGAAAAACGCAATAGTTATCTGAAAATTATCTTATATCCCCCGGATCGGCTCTGACGCTCCGGGGGATAATTATGCAGTTTGTACGGTTTCGGTTTACATCGGAGCGAAATAAAGAATTTATTTGTGGGAAAAATAAGTGAATCGGTTACCGACAAAAATGAGATTGCGGTCGCGCTGAAAAATATGTATAATAATAGTCGGCAGCCGTGCGGCCGCCGAACGATCGTAAGTATAAGGAGCATATAACATGGACAAGGCAAAGGAAAAACAGCTTATGCTGACAGCCGCCAAGGCGCGTATGCTTTGCGTTGAGGCGGTGTATACCGCGGCGTCCGGGCATCCGGGCGGCTCGCTCTCCTGCATCGATGCGCTGACGGAACTGTATTTTGACGAAATGAATATTGATCCTGCAAAGCCCACGTGGGAGGACAGGGACAGGTTCGTGCTCTCCAAGGGGCACTGCTCCCCGGCGTTATATTCCGTGCTCGCACTCAGGGGATATTTCCCCACGGAGGATATAAAGCTCTTCCGCTCGATAAAGGCGCACTACTCGGGACACCCCGATATGCGTCATGTCCCCGGTGTGGATATGTCCACCGGCTCTCTCGGACAAGGGCTGAGCGCAGCCGTCGGCATGGCTCTCGCCGCAAGGCTCTCCGGCAAAAGCTACCGCACCTATGCCATCTGCGGCGATGGTGAGATCGAAGAGGGGCAGATCTGGGAGGCCGCGATGTCCGCGGCAAAGTGGAAGCTCGATAACCTCTGCGCGTTCGTGGACGTGAACGGGCTTCAGATAGACGGCGCGACGGCGGACGTCATGCCTGCCGAGCCGCTGGATAAGAAGTTTGAAGCGTTCAACTGGAACGTCATCTCCGTCGACGGGCATGACTTCTCCCAGCTTGCCGATGCGCTCGCAAAGGCCAAAGAGACCAAGGGCAAGCCGACGATGATCCTCATGCACACCGTGAAAGGCAAGGGCGTGTCCTTCATGGAAAATCAGGCCGGGTGGCACGGCAAGGCTCCGAACGCCGAGCAGTACGCACAGGCGATGAGCGAGCTTGAAGCCCGCGTTAAAGAACTGGAGGTGCTCTGAAATGGCAGGAAAGATAGCAACACGCAATGCCTACGGCGAGGCTCTCGCTGAGCTTGCCGATAAGTACCCGCAGCTCGTCGTGCTGGATGCCGACCTTGCAGGCGCGACGATGTCGAAGTTCTTCGCCGCGGCGCACCCCGAGAGATTTTTTGACTGCGGCATTGCCGAAGCCAACATGACCGATATCGCGGCCGGGCTTTCGACCTGCGGCTATAAGCCCTTTACGAACACCTTTGCCATATTTGCGGCGGGGCGCGCGTATGAGCAGGTCAGAAACTCCATCGCGTATCCGCACCTCAACTGCACCGTAGTCGGCTCGCACGGCGGCGTTTCGGTCGGCGAGGACGGCGCGACCCATCAGTGCATCGAGGACTTCGCGCTCATGCGCGCGCTGCCCGGCATGCTGGTGTGCTGCCCCTGTGACGGCCATGAGATGCGCCTTGCGGTCGAAGCGCTCATCAACTATAACGGCCCGGCGTATCTGCGCCTTGCAAGACCCGCGACCGAGATCATCACCGACGAGATCCCCGGCTACAGCTTCGAGCTCGGCAAGGGCGCTGTTCTCCGCGACGGCAAGGACGTCACGATAATCGCGACCGGCATCATGGTGCCGCAGGCGATGAAGGCTGCTGAGGCGCTGGAGGACGACGGTATTTCCGCCCGCGTTATCGATATGCACACCATCAAGCCCCTTGACGCGGAGCTTGTCGTGAAGGCTGCGAAGGAGACGGGCTGCATCGTCACCGCAGAGGAGCACTCCGTTATCGGCGGGCTCGGCAGCGCCGTGTGCGAGCTTCTGAGCGAGACCTGCCCCACGCCGGTGCTGCGCCTTGGCGTGAACGATGAGTTCGGCCGCAGCGGCAAGGCGGCTGAGGTGCTCGATTACTTCAGACTCAATGCCGAGGGCATCGCCGCAAAGGCGCGCGAGGCTGTAAGGCTCAAGTAAAATTACCTTGTGATAGTCAAAAAATCATCCCCGTCCAGCCGGACGGGGATGATTTTTTTGAACCTATATAACTGTAGACGCAATTACTTCTCAAGCGCTTTCATAAAGCTCTCGATGACCTCGACCGCACCGTCAACGCCGATGCGGCTGCTGTCGATGCACAGGTCGTAGTTGCCGCTCTCGCCCCAGATCTGGTCGGTGTAATACTTGTAGTAGCTGGAGCGATCCTTATCGACCTCGCGGATGAGCTTCTTAGCCTGATCCTCTGTGAGGTTCTTGCGCTTCATCATCGTCTTGATCCTGAAAGGCATATCGGCCATGATGAATACGCGCAGAACATCGTCGCGGTTTCTGAGCACATAGTCCGCGCAGCGCCCGACGAAGATGGCGTTGCCCTTGTCGGCAAGGCTGCGTATCGTGTCGAACTGCGCCGTTGCTATCTGGAGATTCAGGCGGAAGCCTTCGTTCATGCCTATGTAATGCGGCGTCGGTACGATGTACGAGGACACGCGCTTTTCATCATAGGTGTCGAGTATCTCCTTGCTGAAGCTGGAGTTCTCCGCCGCGTGGTCGACTATCTCCTTATCGTAGCAGGTGTAGCCAAGCGCGTCAGCCAGTGCTCTGGCGATATCGTGCCCGTTGCTGCCGTGCTGTCTTCCCAGTGTAATTATCATAAAAAACGCCTCCGTTTTTAGAATTTCACTGTATAAAATATACCACGCCTCCGCGTAGTTTTCAAGCCTTTTATGCCATAAGGACAAGTGCGGCGCTCCGCGCGCATATACTACTTCCGTATCAGCAATTGTCAGGCGTGTGTGTCCTTGTCGATTGATGGTAAAACAGGAGGCAGACCATGATAAGACGCCGGAGACTCATATACAACACCGCCCTGCTGACGGTCTCATCCCTGCTGATGAGCTGCATCGGCATGGCCTTTCAGGTCTGGCTCGTCGGGCGCATCGGCTCGGCCGGCATCGGACTTTATCAGCTCGTCCTCTCGGTCACAAATCTGCTTGCGACCTTTGCCATCTCCGGCATCCGCTTTGCCTCGACGCGCCTTGTCTCCGAGGAGCTGGGGCTCGAAAACCCCGGCGGCATCCGCTCCGCGATGCGCCGCTGCCTTGGCTACGCGTCGTTTTTCGGTGCGGCGGCGGGCGCGATAATGTGGCTTTTAGCGGAACCGATAGGCTTTCTCTGGATAGGCGATGCGCGCACGGTTATGTCGCTCAGGCTCTCGGCGATAAGCATGCCCTGCATCTCACTGTGCTCGTCCGTGTCCGGGTACTTCACCGCCTGCGGCCGCGTCTGGAAGCCGACGCTTGTCCATTTTGCCGAGCAGCTTTTGGGCATCGCCCTCGTTGCGGTGTGCCTGAGCGCCGTCCCTGCCGGGGACATTGAAAAAAGCTGCGCCGCCGTCACTCTCGGCAGAGTGGCGGCGGACGTGATAAGTCTTATTCTTATGGGTATCGTCTATCTTGCCGACCGGCACCGGCATTATGGGGAGCCTGCCCCGTCGGGCGGACTTACCGCGCGCATGCTGCGCATCGCCGTGCCGCTTGCGGTGTCGGCCTACGCGAGAAGCGCGCTCTCCACGCTACAGCACCTGCTTGTCCCGCGCGGGCTGAAGTCCGCCGGGTACTCTGCCGACGGCGCGCTCTCGGGCTACGGCGTCATACAGGGCATGGTGCTGCCGATCATCTTTTTCCCGTCCTGCATCATGGCCGCGGCTGCGGAGCTTATAGTCCCGGAGCTTACCGAGGCACAGGTGCAGGGAGACGGGGAGGGCATACACCGCGCGTCGCGCTCGCTGCTGCGCCTGAGCCTCGGCTTTTCCGGAGCTGTCGCGGCGTTTATGTTCGTCTTTGCCGACAGCCTCGGCCTTGCGATCTATGACAGCGCGGAGGCCGGAGCCTATATCCGCGTTCTCGCGCCGCTTATCCCCGTCATGTATACCGACATGACCGTGGACGGCTGCCTCAAGGGTCTGGGGCAGCAGGTGTGGAGCATGGCCATCAACATCCTTGACGCGGTACTGGGGCTTGTGCTCGTCTGGACGCTCCTGCCGGTGTATGCGCTGCACGCCTATATCGGGATAATCTATTTCACCGAAGCCGTGAATTTTATTTTGAGCATCCTGCGTCTGCGGCGGGTGCTGAACCGCCGCGGCGGCTGACGCGCTTGGCGTCGTTCCTGTGCAGGATGGGGGAGATGCGCTTATACAGCAGGAAGGTCAGCGCCGAGACGACGATGCCCTTGAGCAGATTGAACGGGACAACCGCGAAAAGCACCAGTGTGCTGACGCTGTTTATCGCGCCGTTCACCGCCGTGCCCATGCCGACTATCGTGTCGAGCGGCAGGCCGAACAGCTCCGAGAACTTCGGCAGCAGATAGATCGCGTTGAAGGCGCTGCCGAACACGGTCATGATGAGCGTGCCGACGGCCATGCCGATGAGCGCGGTCTTCTTGCCGGGCCTTGCGTGGTAGATTATGCTTGCCGGGAGGATGAACGTGCAGCCGACGACGAAGTTTGCAAAGTCGCCGACGTAAGCGGTGGTCGTGCCTTTGAGCAGGAGCTTTACGATGACCTTCAGCAGCTCCGTCGCAGCGCCCGCCACGGGGCCGAGGTAGAATGTGCATATCAGCACCGGCATCTCACTCAGGTCGAGCTTATAGAAGCCCGGCGCGAAGAACAGCGGTATCTCAATGAGCATCAGCACGCCCGACATGCAGGCGAACATCGCCGTGTAGCTTATATAGTGCGTGCTCGAAAAGCTCTTTTTGTCATGGCAGACGTACTTTTCAAACAGCGCTGCGACGATGAATATCGCCGCGATTATCAGAACGCAGCTGAGCACAAAGCTAAGGTTTTCCATAATGTACCTCCGGAATAAAAAAATATACCTGAAGATCGAGATCTTCAGGCACAGAAAAAATATATGTTAAACCGCATTGTGAGCGCTCACAATGACGGCCTGACATCTTCTTTCATCCAGACTGTAACTGTCGGTCCCGGAGTTGCACCGGGTCAGCCTTACGGCTCGCGGACTTTACCGCCGATCGGGAATTTCACCCTGCCCTGAAGACGGTCTTAGTATAGCACCCTTGTTTCCGCTTTGCAAGAGCCTTTTAATAATTTTCTTGCGCAGCGGGGAAATATGTCGTACAATCACATTATAGAAAATCAGATGGGAGGGCGCGGAGCGTGTACGATAAAGAGAAGACCTGCTGCTTTACGGGGCACCGTCCCGCAAAGCTCCCATGGGGCTCGCGCGAGAGCGACCCGCGCTGCGCGGAGCTGAAGCTTGAGCTTGCCGCGCGGATCGAGGCAATATACGAGCTTGGCTACAGGCACTTTATCTGCGGCATGGCCATCGGCTGCGACACCTTTTTTGCCGAAGCGGTCATTGCCCTGCGCGAGCAGCATGGCGATATAACGCTTGAAGCGGCAGTGCCCTGCGGCAGCCAGCCCGATAAATGGACGAAGGCGCAGCGGCTGAGATATAACGAGCTCCTCGACCGCTGCGACACTGTGACCGTCCTGCAGTACGGATATACGGACGACTGCATGATGCAGCGCAACCGGTACATGGTCGACCGTTCATCACTGCTGCTTGCCTGCTTTGATGGCCGCCCAGGCGGCACGATGAGCACCATCGTCTATGCCGAGCGTCAGGGCCTAAAGACCGTGATAATTGAGCTGTGATAAAGAATAAGCCTCGCTGCAACGAATCGCAGCGAGGCCTTTGTGTGTTTTACCGGCAGATGAGTTCGCCGTTCTCGACGTCGACGGTGAGCGTCGCACCGGCGGCAATATCGCCGGAGAGGATGCGGCGGGCGATAAGCGTCTCTACGCTGCTTTGCAGGTAGCGGCGGAGCGGACGCGCGCCGTAGAGCGGGTCATAGCCGCGCTCGATGATGAGCGCCTTTGCAGCGTCCGTGATATCAAGCTTGAGGCTCTTGTCGGCAAGTCTCGCGCGCAGCCCCTCGACCATGATGTCGATGATGCCGTTGAGGTTATCCTTTGTGAGCGGACGGAACATGATGATCTCGTCAAGACGGTTCAGGAACTCCGGACGGAACGAGCGGTGCAGCTCGCCCATGACGGCCTCCTGCGCCGAGGCGGAGATACTGCCGTCAGGCTCAATGCCGTCGAGCAGGTACTGGCTGCCAAGGTTCGAGGTGAGGATGATTATCGTGTTCTTGAAGTCGACCGTGCGGCCCTGAGAGTCGGTTATGCGGCCGTCGTCAAGAATTTGCAGCAGGATGTTGAACACGTCCGGGTGCGCCTTTTCGATCTCGTCGAACAGCACCACGCTGTACGGTCTGCGCCGCACGGCCTCGGTGAGCTGGCCGCCCTCATCGTAGCCGACGTATCCGGGAGGCGCGCCGATGAGACGCGAGACGGAGAATTTCT